>Ga0123353_10000521_pt1 | contig 47486 bp, 52 predicted proteins | sample TergutLab28metaG_3_FD_92763 | JGI IMG/M metagenome (GOLD analysis project Ga0123353, IMG submission 92763) | Labiotermes labralis P3 segment gut microbial communities from Petit-Saut dam, French Guiana - Lab288 P3 | ecosystem: Host-associated > Arthropoda: Insects > Digestive system > Gut ... | reverse complement strand
TGGGCGATATGATCTATGGAAAGACCGTATTCACGGTCAAGAAAGAGGTACAGTTCACGGTCATATCTCATAACATGAGATTATTGCTGGAATCGGGGTGGGTGATATGATTTCCCCAAAGCCGCCGTCTGGTAACCTATAAATAGGCTGAGCGAATTATATTGTCCGCCTATAAAAAGGCAGGGATGCATCGGAGCCGGATTAATGTTCGTTCCGTGGGAAGGGATGGAATTTGTATCTGAGACAGATAGAGTTAGAGAATTTCAAGTCGTTCGGCGGGAAGCTTACAATACCGCTGATGGAAGGATATCTTGCGGTGACCGGTCCGAACGGTTCCGGGAAATCAAACATATCCGATGCAATATTGTTCGTGCTCGGACCGAAAAGCTCCAAAGCGATACGTGCGGGTAAGTTGACCGATTTGATATTCGACGGCGGTAAGACCAAAGACAAAGCGGATTTTACAAAAGTGTCGTTGGTGTTTGACAACAAAGACCGCATGATACCGTGGGATGACGACACCGTTAAATTAACGAGGTTGGTGAGATTATCCCAAGACGGTGAGAATTACAGTTCATATTTTTACGTGAACGACGGAAAATCGTCGATGACGGAGTTTGACAATCTTCTGTCAAGGGCGAGGATCAGTGCGGAAGGTTACAATCTGGTGCAACAGGGAGATGTCACGAGAATAGTCCAAATGGGCAATCTTGAGCGTCGGAGGATATTGGACAGCATCTCCGGGATAGCATCATTCGATGCGGATCTGGACAGCGCGGGGAAGGAAAAAGCTGAAACGGAAGCGAACATCGAAAGGATACAGATAATAATCAAAGAACTGGACTCTCAGCTGGAACAGCTTGAGAAGGATATGGTGGAAGCAAGGAAATATCTTGAGGCGCAGCAAAAGCTCGACGAAGCGAAAGCGCAAATGGTACACCGCCAGTTGGAGAATGCGATATCGGAGACGGACGGCATACGCGAGGAGATGCTGAGGTCGCAGAATGAGATAGAATCTCTGAAACAAAAGAAACAGATGCTCATAAACAAGGTGGAAGAACTCACCGTTGCGCTGAGCGACAAGGACAAAGAGATCGAGGACAAGTGCGGTCCGGAATACAAAGAGATAAAGAACAAGATCGAAGCAACGAAGATAGAGAAAGCGAAAGCGGACAACCGTATCGAAATGTCACTGGAAAGCATCGAAGAACAGAACGAGAGCATGGATGCGAACAGGGAACTGCTTACGGAAACGGAAAAAGAACTGCAAACGTGTACATCCTCGATCGCGGAAACGCAGAAAAAACTGTCCTCAAAGAAGGCTGCGCTGGATACGGCGGTCAAAGCCCTCGAAGAACTGAAGAAAAAGATAAGCAGCAGAGGCGGCGAGGTTAACGAGCTTCAGGAGAAGCTGCAGGAAATCGAACTGAACATCGATACCAAAGGAGATGAACAGCAACAGATCGAAGCAAGATCGGCCATAGCGGAAGCGTTGGTGCAGACCGCGGAGGTCAACCTGGCATCGTTCGAAGATCAACTGCAACAAGCGGACTTCGAGATAAAGGATGCGGAATGGAATCTCCGTGAATTCAAAGAGAAGAACGGTGCCGTTGATATGCAGGAGTTCACGGCAAAGATACTCACCGCAAGAAAGAAGGAATCGGAACTTGAGAAACAGGAGACGGAGCTTAATTCGGCGGTATCAAGGCTTTCCGCCGAATACGAGTCACTGAAAGCGGAAAAGAGAGTTACCGAAAGGACAATGCAGCATGACGGCGTCTCGGCGATACTTGAGCTCAGGGACAAAGGAACGATGAAGGGCGTGCACGGAACGGTCATGGAATTGGCAACGGTCGAAAAAGAATATGAGACCGCACTTTCCATAGCATCGGGAGGAAAGATGCAGGCGATCATCGTGGACGATGACCAGGTGGCCGCGGATGCGATCTCATTCCTCAAAAGACAAAAACTCGGTCGCGTGACGTTCCTTCCGCTGAACCAGATGCGTGAAGGAAAACCGCGTGCGAGAGCGATAATGATAGAAAAGGACGTGATCGGCTACGCCATAGATCTGATAAGATTCAACGAGAAATACCGTTCGGCGTTCTGGTATGTTCTCGGGGACACCATGGTGGTTGATACGCTTGACGACGCAAGACGTCTTATGGGCGGCGTACGACTGGTAACGAAGGCGGGAGAGCTTCTGGATCCGTCGGGCGCAATGATGGGAGGCACACTGAATCCCAATGCGGTATTCAAGTTCGGCCCCGCATCGGAGTCAAAGATGGATTCCGTCGGCGCGGAACTCAGAGCGGCAACGGCATCTCTGGAATCACTGAAACAGTCATTGAGAGACATCAGGGCCGAGATAAGAGCATACGATGACGATATGCGCAACGTGTCCGCACAGTCGGCCGACGTTCAGGGTAAGATGGGAAGATACGAGGCGCAATTGGCGGTGCTTCGCGAAAAGAGGCAAAAAGCACACGATGACCTGAATGCGGAGAAGGAGAAGTTCGCGGAGGCTCAGAAGGGATACAATGCGGCATCGGACGAGTTGAACAAGATAATCGAACAATTATCGTCCATGAGAGCGCAAAGGTCGGAAATGAGGGAAAGGATGATACAGATCGCTCCCGCGGACCTGCAGGAAAGCATACAGACAACGCAGGATAATGTTTTCGTGACACAGACGGAAGTAAACGATCTGTCTGCGGAGATGGCAGCACTCGAAGCCGAGAAAGGCAGCACGGAGAACACGAAGAAAGCGATTCTCAAAGAAATGAAAACATCGGAGGAGAAGATCGCGGTAAAACTTTCCGAAAAGGCAGCGGCGGAAGAGATGATCGATCGTCTGAACATAGATCTGGAAGGATTGAAGAGGATCGAGGCGGACTTCGAGAGCAGGATAACGGATCTCAGAGATGCGAGAGATAAAGTCCTTCGGGACAAGACCGCAACGGAATCCGAAAGGGATAACACGTCCGATAAGATATCAACAAAGTCGGGCATAGCCGCGGGTCTCGAGGCAAAGATAGAGATAAGCGAAGAGACCGTGAGGCAGTTAAGGGAAGAAGTGGCGCTCATAACGGCGGAAGTTCCGCTTCCGATACCGTCCGAAGAGGAATTGAAGAGAACCATAAAGTCATGCGAAAGCGTGATGGCCAAGATCGGTACCGTGAACTTACGTGCAATAGACGACTTCGATGAAAAGAAGGAAAGACACACTCGCCTCTCCGATGACGTAAGCAAGATGAACGTGCGCATAAACGAACTGACATCATTGATGGATTCGATCAACATGGAGAAGAAAGGACTGTTCATGGGTGTCTACGAAGGTGTGAACCAAAACTTCAGGGAAATATACGCGGAACTGTCGAACGGCGGCGAAGCGTTCATGAAACTCGAATTTGAAGATTCGCCGTTTGACGGCGGTCTGCTGATAAACGCGAAACCGAAGAACGGCAAACTCCTGAGATTGGAAGCATTAAGCGGGGGCGAAAAAAGTTTGACCGCACTCGCGTTCATATTCGCCATTCAGGAACTGCAGCCGTCGCCGCTTTATGTGCTTGACGAAGTGGATATGTTCTTGGATTCGGTGAACGCCGAAATGGTCGCCAAACGCGTCAAGAAAAGCTCTTCGAAAGCGCAGTTCATTCAAGTATCGTTAAGAAAAGTCACATTGGCACTTGCGGAACACCTGATAGGCGTGACGAGACAACCGTCAGGTATAAGTAAGATAATAATTCAACCCGACCTCGCGGAAGTGTCGAAGTATGAGAGCGACATCAAGCAGACCGACGTAGAAACAGGAAAGGGGGAGACCTGAATATGACAGCGAGGCCGGCAGAGCACAGGGAAGGGATCGAGATGGAAAATGATGGGATGGACGGAATGGAACAGCACCTGCTGTTCCATAAAGCACTGATAGACGACAATGTCGGATCCGAGAAGATAGACAGATACATCGGTGTGCTCAAAGAGAGCGGACCCGGGGAGACGATGAACGATCCCGTGGACGAATCCATAAGATCGGCATTCAGTCTCGTTCTTGAGCATGATATGGACCCGTGGTGCATAAACATTGTAGAGTTTGCGCGCATGTACTCCGTAAAAAAAGTGAGAAACGCGGTTGACATAATCGTCGCCGGAAAACTGATACACATGGCATGGAAGATCCTCAGGATGCAATCGGATATCACACTTGAGGAAGGCGAACGTCCGGACCCGTACGGAGACGACGGATGGGACATGGGCTTCGATTTCGACAGCATGAACGAACCGGAGAAACTGTATATCCCCGATATCGAGTTCGTGGGAGCGATACGAAGGAATCCCACACGGTCGGTAACGATGATGGAACTGCTCGATGCGTTCGAGGATGCCAGGGAAGAGATGGAACTGCAGATGGCGCGCGAACAGGCGCGCCTCGAACTTAAAGCGAAGGAACCGAGAAAGTTCGACAACAAGGCGCACGAAGAAGATGATGAGAAGGACGTGGAAAGAGTGTGGTCGGTAATCCAAAATCTGGGTACCGGGCCGCTTCTGATACGCGACCTGTACGTTGACGATGTGAAAACGAACATCACAACGTTTGTTTCGGTATTGCATCTTGTAAGGGACGGAAGGCTTACGATATGGCAGGATAATATGCCGTACGGAGAGATATTCGTGGAAATAAAAATGGACTGGAGCGACGGCATAGTCGAGGATTCGATGGAGCTGGTGAAGAGGGCGGTGGTCTGAATTGGACAAAAAGGGTGCCGTTGAGGCGGCGCTCTTCGCCAGCGCCAAAGGCATGCGTGTAATCGACATAGCAAATCAAACGGGCATGTCGGAAGAGGATGTGCGCGTTTCGCTCAAAACCCTTTCAATAGAATATGAAAGGATGGGTTCGGCGATAAAAGTGGCCAAGATCGATGCCGAATACGCGCTTCAGCTGAGAGAAGAGTACGCGCATTACACGGAAAGATTCACTGAGGCCGAGATATCAAAGGGCGTTCAGAGAACCGCGGCGGTGATTGCGTACCATCAGCCGATACTTCAATCGGAGTTGTGCAGAACGCTCGGTCCGAGAGTATACGATGACGTCCGCAGGCTGACCGAACTGGACCTGGTGGTCGCAAAACCCAAAGGACAAACACTCGAATTGACAACATCGAAAAAGTTCGCGGAACACTACGGGATAGAAGGGACAAGCAAAGCGGACATAAAAAAATGGATTGAAAAAATGGATAAGAAAGCACAGACCTGACGCGCCGCGGGTGATCGGGAATTACTTTCGTTAACGGTACAATGTCAATAAACGCGGTAACGCTCGTCGGAAAAAGGAGAGGCGCGAACGAACCTTTTATATAATTTCCTAAGGTATGGAAGAGTGGTTATTATGGTAATGCCACTCGCTTTATTGGAAAAGTCGATAGACAAACGGGTCTCTCTTCTCTTGAAGGACAACAGGGTACTCGAAGGCAAATTGAAAGGATACGATGATTACATGAACATGGTTCTTGAGGAGACGGAGGAACGCACCGCCGAACAGGAAAGGCGTCTGGGCACCGTTGTTCTCAGAGGGAACAATGTTGTCAGCATCACAACGCTCTGATGCCGAATGAAGGTGCGGTCATGAGACTTTTCGGCACCAACGGCGTAAGGGGGATCGTGAACGAAGATCTTACGGCAGAAGTTGCTCTGAAACTCGGGAAGGCGATAGGGCTTTTTTTCAAAGGAAGCGTTGCGACAGCTTCCGACACGAGGACCTCAGGCGGCATGATAAAAAGTGCGACAATGTCCGGTCTGATGTCGGTGGGCGTTGATGTGACGGATCTCGGAGTAACGCCGACGCCGTCCATGCAGTATTACGTCGGAACGCATGAGGTCGCCGGCGGAGTCATGATAACGGCATCGCACAATCCGTCACAGTTCAACGGGATAAAATGTGTCGATTCGACCGGCCGTGAGCTGACGCGGGAAGACGAAGAAAAGATAGAACAATTTTATTTTCGGGAAAGAACGGAACTCAGTAAGTGGGATTCGGTCGGCGTGATAAGGCAAGACGGATCCGCCACGGAATCTTATGTGAACGCAGTCGTCAAACGCGTGGACGCGGATGCAATACGCAACGCTCGTCTTACGGTGATCCTCGACTGCGCGAACGGTGCGGCATGCACGTCCGCGCCGTTGTTGTTGAGTAAACTGGGCGTAAGGGCGATAACGCTCAATGCAAACCCTCAGGGTGATTTCCCCGGGCATCCGAGCGAACCGACCGAAGAGAATCTGAAGGACATAATGTCATTGGTCGCATCAACGAAAGCGGATCTGGGTATAGCGCATGACGGCGATGCGGACAGAACATCATTTATATCAAACGACGGAAAATTCGTGAGCGGCGATAAAAGTCTGTCACTCCTTGCCAAATACATATTATCGGAGAACAAAGGCACGGTCGTAACGCCGGTAAGTTCCTCGTCAATGGTGGAAGACGTCGTAAGATCATCCGGAGGCGCAATAAAATATACGGCGGTCGGTTCACCCGCGGTCGCAAAGGAGATGTTCGAATCGAAAGCCGTGTTCGGCGGAGAGGAGAACGGCGGTCTCATATTCCCGGAGCACCAATTGTGCAGGGACGGTGCCATGGCGGCCGCAAAAATGCTTGAACTCATCGTAAAGGAGGGTAAGCTGTCGGAACAGGTCAAAAAACTTCCCGAATATCATATTGAGAAAAGAAAGATCGACTGCCCGAACAAAATAAAAGACGAGTTGCTCAGATCGTTGAGAGACGAGAACAAAGATATTGAAGCCGATACAACGGACGGCCTGAAGCTTATGTTCGCTGACGGCTGGGTTCTCGTGAGGCCTTCGGGCACCGAACCGAAATTCAGGATATATTCGGAATCAAAAGACGAAAAGGTTGCAAAACAAAGAGCAAATGAGATGGAATCAAATGCCGAAAAGATCGCCGAACGTCTTATGAGACGTTAATTAAGATGATGTTTGGCGAACATCGTAATACCTTCCTTTATGTATCTGGCACCAAGCACCGATGTTATTCCGCCGTGATCATAAGGAGGAGATATTTCAACGACATCCATCCCGATCAGACGGTTTCCGATTGTGTTGATAATCTTCTTGACATCCATGGGCAAAAGACCGAACGGTTCCTGTGTCCCCGTACCGGGAGCGAATGCGGGATCCACGCCGTCGATGTCTATCGTTAAGTAAATTTTTTCATTTTTAACGGAATCAAGTGCTTTTCTTATTGCAATTTCAATTCCGCTTTCCATTATCTCGTATGACGTTATATGAGGAATGATATCGTCACGATCAAGTTCTTCCCCGCTTATCGATCTCACGCCCAGAACGAATACGTTATCAATTCCGACGATGTCCGCGCATCGCCTCATGGCACATGCGTGACTGTGCGGGCTTCCCATGAACTCATCCCGTGAATCCAGGTGCGCATCGACGGATATCACGGATACGTCATCAAAACATCCGACGATCGGCGGAGTCACCGAATGTTCGCCGCCTATCGCCACCGTAAATTTTTTATCACGAACCGCCGGAGTTAAAGAGAATTTAACCTCTTCGTGCATATCTTCCGGGAATATGTAATCATCGAGATCCCCGAAATCATGGATCGGTACATCCGGTACGGGAAGATGTTCGAAATGTTTTATTTCGAAATTATAAGATGCGCGCCTGACGGCACCCGGTGCTTCCCTGGACCCGGATCTGAATGATGCGGTGCGATCGTACGGAATCCCGTATATCACCGCATCCGCTTCGGAAAAAGAAGATTCCGCATCGGCGAACGAGATCCCCGCGGGCATTTTACATCAATCTCTGTCTGCCCATCGCAACGAGATACATCACTTCGCCGCCTTCCACGAGATTGCTCTCATGATCATCGTTTATGGCCATGTTGAATGTCTCGAATGTTTCCAGGTCCATCAATTGAACCTCGTTGTCGCGCATCGACAGTATTTGTCCTTTTCTTTTATCGATCATCGGGACCTGAACTTTTGCGCTCACGGGTGCCGTGATGGTCTTCTTCGCACCGGTGAATATGCTTGTCGCTTCGATGCTCGCCTTCGCGGATCCGTGCTTACCCGGCTTCGACGTAGACATTGATATGATCTTGCAAGGTTCCTCATCTATGTTGAGGTACCTGCCGATCTTCAGTTCCCTTACTTCTTTCTGCTCCCACATTGTGATCACTCCTCAATCTGTATTACGTTTAAATATTTGTTCATTTGAATCGTTTCTTCTTGTTTTTGTGTTTATTCGACGGTTCTTTCCGTTTCGGCGGTTCCGGATATCTTTTTTTGATCTCTCCAGTTCTTTCGTTGAACTCTTTGAGCAAAACGTCACCCATGAACTCTCCTTTGTAATGATCCACTTTGGCGGCGATCAATGCCTTTCCCGCCAAAGCTCTGGATAATTTCCCGCGTTGCCAGTACGGTGCCCGGTGTATTTCGGGATGCTGAAAGATGATCCCGTGTTTAGGCGGCTTTTTTCCCGATTTAAGGTGTCTGAACATTGCCTTCTCCGCACCGAGCAACTGTAACGTGGACGACGGAAGAGACGCGATTCTGTCCAATCCGCCGGCGGATGAGATCAGGCGCGCGGCCAAGGAACTGCCCATAAGTGCGCACATGTTCGGTGCAACCTCTTCCGCGAGTTTTGATATGTATGTTTCCGTCCTTTCACGATCATCATAAATTTTGCAAAGCGTATCTGCAAGGTTCCTTATCGTTGTCATATCGATATCGTCCATATCGGAACCTATGGATTCCACACCCATCCGAAGTTCCTCAATGATCCCGGCACGGCCTCCGTGCTTTGCGATCAGTTCGCAATACCGTTTGTCCTTTGCGTAATCGCTCAGTTCCGGGAAGTGTAACCCGTACCATTCATGCAGCCTTTCGTTCATCAGATTGCACGATGATATCAGATCGTCCAAATGGCGGATCGCCTGCACGAGACTTCTGTCCCGTGCTATGGGTTCCGACGTTCTGAGCTTTCCGAGAGCGAGCATCGCATCACGCATCATCGCTCCGGTGAATCCGTATTGCTCCGCCTTTATGAAAGAGGAATCGAAAAGCACGGGCTTACCGAGTTCCGATTGTCTTCGTTCCGATACGCGCAGTTTTTTTCTGTTTTCCGCCAATTCGCGTTCTTCCGGAAGAAGATATCCGCGCTGCATCAAAGCAAGTTTTTCCGCTATCAATGCGGGATCGGCCGGCATCAGGCGTTTATCCGCGACGCTCGTTTCATTGCACAGGAATACTCCAAACCATTTTGTCACGAGGATCATCGCATTTTCTCCAATCTGTATATCTCTTCTCTGGGAAGCCCGTCGACATTGTTACCGACGATTAACTGAAGGTGCGCCTGGAATTCCAGCTCTTCCATGCGGTCGCAGGCTTCTTCGATAGTCCTTCCCTGCGTGATCGCACCGTGATTTTCCATCAATGCGGCCGATGATTTGTATATTTTTTCGATCTCTTCGACGAGTTCATCCGAACCGGGCGTACGGTACGGCACAACAGGAACGGTGCCTAAAAGTATCACGCCTTCCGGTGTCAGATCGGAACGTATCCTCTCGCCTTTGACGGATACGGCGGTGCAATAGATCGGATGGCAGTGTACGATCGCGTTCGTATCGCTTCGGCGGTTGTAAAGGGCAAAGTGAAATCGGTGCTCTATTGAAGGCTTCCCCTTTCCGATGACCTTTCCGTCGATCGACATCTTCACGATGTCATCGGGGGAGAGCGAACCCTTATTCCTTCCGGACGGAGTTATCAGGATGCCGTCGTCCGTTCTGATACTGACATTGCCGCCGGCGGACACGAGAAGCCCTTTATCGTAAAGCTTCGAGCATGCGTCGCAGATCGCCTTTCTTGCATCAGTTTCATTCAAAACGTCACCTCATCTTATGTATTTCCGTCGGTTTGAGGATGCCGATCTCAGTTATAAAGCCGGTTACGTATTTCGCCGGTGTGACATCGAAAGAAGGGTTCAGCGCAACGGATCCGACCGGAGCGATTCTGACACCGCCGATCATCGTGACCTCTTCTTCGGGCCTCTCTTCTATGTGTATGTCGTCCCCGTGTTTCGTGTTGAGGTCGAAAGTGGACACGGGTGCCGCAACATAGAACGGAATGTTCAGTTCCTTCGCGATCACCGCTTTCTCGTATGTTCCTATCTTATTCGCAAAGTCGCCGTTTGCGACTATTCGGTCGGCACCCGTGATCACCATGTTCACACCTTTGCGCATGAAATGTCCGGAAGCACCGTCCGCAATGATCGCATGAGGTATTCCTTCCCGCAAAAGTTCCCACGCGGTCAACTGCATGCCTTGAAGTCTCGGCCTCGTTTCCGATACGTAGACAAATATCTTTTTTCCGTCGGCCCATGCTTTTCGTATGGGTGCGATTGCCGTTCCGTGGTCAACGGTAGCAAGCGCACCGGCGTTGCAGTGTGTCATGACGTTGTCACGGTCTTTTATCAACGTCGATCCGTATTCACCCATCTTGATGCATTTGTCGACCATCATCTGCGCATAGGCATTTGCTGCTGTCACGGGATCAGCTCCCCTTTTTAATTCCGCGGACATGTGGTCAACCGCATAGAACAGGTCATTGGCGGTGGGTCTGGCATCCTTCAGAGTTTCCGCGGCATCTTTCAGGTCGTGTTTGTTGAGCGCGGCCAAACACATACCGTATGCGGCCGCCGCACCGATGGACGGGGCACCTCTCGTGGTCATGTTGCGTATGGACAAGGCGACCTCATCGTGAGTCCCGAAACCGACGATCACGAGATCGTGCGGGAGTTCGCGCTGATCTATCATTTTAACTTCGCCGTTTTCAAACCATACGGCCCTCATATCTTTACCGTTCGTGCCGAGACCGATTTTCATACAGATAATCGTGCACGTATAGGCGGGCATTGTTATTAACAATGTCGTGCGCCTCGATATCACGTAACCCGAAGATATCATCTCAAAGAAAGTGACATTTTTGAGGTATGATGGTATTGTTTTATATATTACGATGTATACCTGACCGATGGAAATGACAGACGATGGGTTTGACTTGTATTCCAATTCCAGCGGACTCATTCGAGTGACGAATCCTGTGCGCAGGAAGATATTGTCGTGTCTGTCATCGTCCAGTCTTTCGCTGACGGAAATATCCAGTCTGACGGGGAAAGCGCAATCCACTCTTTCCGTTCATCTCGATAAGATGGCGGAGGAAGGTCTTGTTCAATTCAAAGGCTGTCCCGCGGACAGCAGGAAGAAACTGTTCTCCATCTCCGCAAAGCTTCTGGCACGTACACGCAACGCAAAGGAAGAGGGGATGGAAGTGTACGTAAAGACGATTGAAACGGTGACGGAACCCGATTGCAATTTCTTCAAAGTCGTACTGAGGTCGATGATAATAGCCGCGGAAGCGTCCGGGCTGTGCATAGGTCCGTCCATGCGGTTGCTGGGCAGGAGGGTCGGCCACGCACTGTCAAAGAAACTCACTTCGGTGAAGGTGGAAGACATAATAAGCGAATTGCAGGAATTTTATGAGAGGCACGATATGGGAGAGGTCTGCGTCTACACATTCATGCCGCTGACCATAATCGTCCGCGACAATTATGAGGTGACTCCGTGCGCCGCGGAATCGATATCCGTGTTCAGCCAGGAATTGTTCCTGACGGTCCTCAGGGAATTGACGAAGAAGGATTATGCGATAACATCGGACGAATGTTTCGGTGCCGGCAATAATTATTTTAAGTTCGTGATAGAGCAGGTCATCTGATATCGTACGTTATCAGAACGCCGTCTCCCAGAACTTCCGCACTTTTCATTTTCATTTCAATGCCGTTGTTGCGAACCCATCCGTCGCCGTCAACCGGAGTCGGCGCATCTTTTCCTCCGATTATAATATTCCCGACAAAAACGGTGAATCTGTCAACGCATCCGTCTTTGAAGAATGATGCTATCGTTCTTCCTCCTCCTTCGACGAGTACATTCTCCACCCCCAGACGGTACAGCTTCTCCAATGCTTTGGTGAGGCTGAACGGTGAACCGCACCTCATTGCTTCGGCATTGTCCCATTTTGATGTGCAAAGGTCGTCCGTCAATATGATCGAGGGCGCACGACCGTCCGTGATCCGTGAACCCTTCGGAGTCCTGCCGTTGGGATCTATGACGATCCTCAAAGGATTCTCGGAGAACGATGCGCCCTTTATCGTCAGGTGAGGATCATCGGCGATAACAGTACCGACGCCGACCAATATCGCGTCATATTTTTTTCTCAGACCTTTCGATCGTGCCAGATCCTCATCGCTCGATATTCTGACCTGCGTTCTGTCGCATCCCGCGATCTTCCCGTCGGCGGACATTGCACAGTTCACATGTATGAAAGGTCTCATCTTCCCTCTCCGGGGGTGACCGTCAGATTGTAAACGTTGCCTCTGCGCTCAACGCCGAACCTGACATCGAGAAATGTTTCCAATGTGTCCATCTGGCTGAGCAAGTGTTTACTTATCCTTGAAACGGTGAACTCGCTGGGGCCGTTAGCCATTGCCATGTACGGAAGCAACTGGTCCGCCGTGTGAATGTCCATCGTTGCACCGGAACCGATCTCTTTCAGAAGGTCTTTGGCAACATCCTCTCCGGCCTGTTTGGCAGGGTGACCTTTTGTGGTAAGCACACTGCTTCCCAGACGGCCGTTCTCGTATACGGCGACAAGCGAAAGGCCGGCACCCTTGGAGGTACCCTCCGTTCTCTGAACGTCAATGTTCACGGGACACTCGAGGCCCAGTGCATCAATGCATGATTCGATCATGTCCTCCTTTATCTTGTCTTTCAGTTGCTGTATGTAACATATTCCTTTCACACATTTCAGCGAACCGAGTGAATCTATCACAAGCGGCGATATCTCGTTTATCGGGTCAAGTTCCGCGACGACCCTTCCTCCTCCGTCGGGATAGAATCCGCGGTCGATGATCTCCAATCTGGCATGTATGCCCATGCGTTCCATGAGCGGAAAAAGAATCTGCTGATACGAATCTATGGGAGGAGCCCACATGACATTCGTACCGCCGCGCACATCGACCTTCAGCGTTTCCTTGTGATTACGGCCGGCGAGCATGACGGCCTGAAGCACAAGGCTGATGCTCCCCGCGGTTCCTATGTCCAGTTCGATGTCCGAGGTCTTGGAAGTTCCCGGGATGAACAGAAGTTCGCGAGATCCGGTATGGTTGCCGGTGACCTCCGACCCGGTCATGTCAGCTACCGCTTTCACGGCGATACAATGCTGTTTGGAAAGGCCGTTAGTCGGCCGGTTCTCGCGTATGCGCGTCAATTTTGCCTCTATGCCAGTTATAGCGGAAAGCGCAACGGATGAGCGCACGACCTGTCCGCCCCCCTCTCCCTTCGAACTGTCTATCTCTAGCATATCCCCTCGGACACCGTAGGCAAAGCAACGATATAAACATTACAAAGGCCGATACGGAATAAGTTATTTACACATTCGGAGTTTCGAGATTATTCCGAATGTATAAGGTCCGCAAAACAGTCGGGCGAAGCAGACGATAAACAAAGACGGGTATGAGGTTTCAGGAGGAAAAATTATGGCGAGACACACATTCGATTTTGAAGGCGGCGAGGAGTTGACAACGATGGGGGCAAACCGGCTCGTTTCATACAGTTACTTTTATCATTTGGATAAGAATCACAGGAATTGGGATAAGATTTCTACGGTTCAAAGCAGAAGTTCCGTATACAACAGAACAAAAAATATGCACAATTATTGGTTAAAGCAAGTGCTTGATATGAAAAATTCCAATCTTGAAAAAACACTCTCGGCCTCAGTGCCGCAACAATCAAAGAAATGGCGAGGAAACTGCTCTCGGTTGTAAGATGAGATCCGAGCGAAATGGTGCGACTGCCGGGATTCGAACCCGGGTTAGAGGCTTGGGAAGCCACCATCCTAACCACTGGATTACAGTCGCGATACCGGTTCAATATTTTCTTACTATTTCTACGTTTTTAGAACGATGGCGGACATCTCGATCAAGAACATAATCAAAGCGGTAATGGTGGGCTCGGCCGGATTTGAACCGGCGATCTCTTCCATGTCAAGGAAACGTCATAACCCCTAGACCACGAGCCCAGCGGGCTGATGATAGGTTTCATGTTATTATACCTTTCTTTTTATCTTCCTCACGGTCACCGCACGAACACAAAGGATGTTTCCGAAGCATGACTGAAAAACGCGATCCGAGAAAGGCCGCTCTAACGATGAGCGTACTTTTTTATTATGATCTTTATCACATTGTACAGGTGGTGGTGCACGATGATCTCATCTCTGTCTTCACCTTCCGTTCCGTTGATGGCGTTCCTGAACTCTTTCTCGATCATGGCTTCTTCTTCATCACACGGGACATAATCGTTTATCGAAACATTATCCAATAATCGCCGACAATAACCATTCAGCATGGAATCAAAACAGGTTATGTATTTGAGTTCGTCCATGCGATAATAGGCCGACGGAAATGACAAATCATTGTACGCCGAAATTATTTTTCTGTCATTTCTGTCAAGTTTATTCATAACACGTTCATTGGATCCATGTATTATTTCTTTTACCCGCCGGACTCGATCTTCACGGGAATGGCCCGTTAGCATCAGACCACACATCTCCGAGGTCATATAATTTCCTGAAAGCCTTGTAAATACGAAACGTATTAAATGAAGTAAAGGATTTGCAGATTCATGCCGGAAGTAAAATTGTTCACGAAGAACGACTGCGAAAAATGTGAACACGTGAAAGAGAGGATGCCGAAAGGTCTGGAAATTGAAATAATCAATGCGGACACCGTGGACGGACTTGCGGAAGCGGCTTACTATGAGATTGTCGAAGAAACATTCCCCGTGCTTGTCGTTGATGAAGAAGTGATATGCGGCGCAATCCCCATATTGGAAAAATTAAAATCGATCGCGGGACAGTAATATGATAACTTTGGGCATAGAAGGCACGGCACACACGCTCGGCATCGGCATAACGGATGACAAATGCAACGTTCTGGCGAACGTCATCAACATGTATAAACCGCCGGAGGGAGGATTGCATCCCAGAGAGGCCGCCAATCACCATGCGGACATAGTTGCCGAGACGATACACAAAGCGGTTTCGGATGCCGGCCTTTCATTGAAGGACATAGGATTGGTGGCATTTTCAAAAGGCCCGGGCATGGGTCCGTGCCTCAGGGTCGCGGCCACTGCCGCACGTGCACTGTCCGTGAAATTGAATATCCCCATAGTCGGCGTGAACCATTGCGTGGCGCACGTCGAGATCGGAAACGCGACGACCGGATGCAATGATCCGGTGCTTCTGTACGCTTCCGGCGGTAACACGCAGATCATAGCGTTCGCCAACGGCAAATACAGGATATTCGGCGAAACATTGGATATCGGCATAGGGAACATGTTCGACAAACTCGGCAGGGAATTGGGGATAGGATATTACGCCGGACCCGCAATAGAGAAGCTGGCAAAGGAAGGGGACAAACTCCTTGATCTCCCGTATTCCGTAAAAGGCATGGACATGGCATTCTCCGGAATAATGACGGCTGCCGTCTCGCTCAAGAAGAAAGGGCACCGATTGGAAGACATAGCGCATTCCGTACAGGAAACGTGTTTCGCGATGCTTGCCGAAGTGACGGAAAGGGCGATGGCGCACATAGGCAAAGACGAAGTGCTCATGGGAGGAGGCGTCGCACAGAACATGCGGCTCCGCAACATGATAGAAAGTATGGCGGAAGACCGCGGAGCAAAGATGTTCGTCCCTCAACCGAGACTGTGCATCGATAACGGCGCAATGATAGCGTGGTTGGGTCACGTTATGCATGATTCCGGCATAAGGATGACAATGGATGACACAAAGGTCGATCAGAAATTCAGAACGGACGAAGTGGACGTCACCTGGCGCTGATCTGTTTTCCTATGATGTCGTTGAGTATTTTCAGAAACTCTTTCTCATTACCCGGAGGGAACCATGCACCGCTCGCTATTCTGTGACCGCCTCCGCTTCCGCCGACCTTCTCAGCCGCCGTCCTCATCGCCACGGAAAGGTCGACCCCCAAGCTTAAGATGTGATGCGTGCACCTTGACGATACCTTGGTCTTCCCGTCGGTGACGTTGTATCCGATGACCGGTTTGTTCTTGTCGCCGATGAAGCGCATCGCAATCTCGCAAAGAATTCCGGTGAATCCGGATTCGGTGTTCTCGAAGAACTGTATGCTGTCCATCTGTTCAAGTTTTTGATCAAGATCTTTAACGGCCGATAATATTTCCTTCCGTGATGCCTCGTTTATGACAATCGCTTCGGACATGCTTTTCCTGTCACCGAGTCCCGCTCCGATACCCGCGCCTCCCGCACCCGAACGTCCGCATGAATTGAAAAGATAAGCGAATGCCTCCGCATCCATGTTCCAATTTCTCAGTATGTATCGATGAGATACCATTTCCTCCATGGTCTCCGTTGTAACGCCTTGGCTGAGGAGCTTGGCGGCGATGAGTGACGATAATTTTCGTTTCTCCGCATCACTCAGATCCGAGAATGATTTCGATGTCTCCACACCGGCATCATTGAGCAACGCCGAAACGCCGTTCACATTTCCGCTCACTCCTCTTATGTACGGTTCCGTCGTAAGGAAAAGAGAACTCATCAACTGCCCGGAAGGTATCAGAGAACCGTCGGTTTTCGTTATGTATCCTCGTTTGTTGCCTTCTTCAAACAAATAGACATTGAGTCCGGAAAGATTCTTTATGTGCTGCTTGTCGCCCACAACGCCGACAAAGGCCATTTGCACCAGATCCCAATTCTCATTGTTCATCGCAACCGAAAAAAGCATTGCCATCGATGCGCCGCATCCTCCGCTCATACCGTCGATGCCGAAAGAATGCGGATTGATGTAATGTAATCTTTTGACCTCGGCATCGCCTTTATGATGGTCCAGAACAATGATGTCCGCATCGATTTCATCCAATTCTTTGAGATATGAAGCACCCATGTCCGCTATCAGGATACATTTCGCATTGCAGTTTCTGACCTCATCCATTGTATCGTTGTTCAATGAGTTGAACAGCGTCAGCTTGAATCCCTTTCCCGCGCGTATCATCGTTTTCGCCAAAATCACCGCGGCGGATATACCATCGGCATCGTGATGAGAATAGATGTGAACGTTATCATGCGCTCTCACAACATCGGCGGCAGAAGATAAACGAGAAAAAAGTTTGGATGGGACGTTATCGTCCATGGAACACCTTCCTTACTTGAGCATGAGCTCCGCAGTCTTGAGTGAATATTTCCAATCTGTCGGAAGGACGCCGTTGTCCTTGTAATAGTGTTCCAGTCTCCTGATCTTGGACTCGATCAGCTGGAGTCCTCTCCTGTTGGAGTGGTCTCCTCTGTTGGTCCTCAGGTGTATGTTCAACGAGATCGCGCGTCTCATCAAACTTGAAAGATCCTCGGGAAGCTCGGACGCTACGCCCTTCTCCTTCATGATCTCCGTGACGCATTTTCCCGTCAGTAATTTTACGTTCGGCACTCCGTACTGGTCTCTGAGCATAAGCCCGATTCTGGCGGACGTGTAACCGTCCCTTGCCATTTTGACGATGAGGTCCTCTACTTCGGTGGCATTGAGAGTGACCCATGCGGGGTTTTCCGAAACCATCGGATGCTTCGAACACGATCTTCCTTTTCTTCTTGCGTGCATTCTTGCCATTATTGATCCTCCGATCTGATTGGCGGCGAGGCTTTTTGCGGTTAGAGGATACAAGTATAAAAGCTTGATTGGTTCCCGTTTGACCTGCTCGTACGCGCGGGTACGATGAGTTCACCGTGATCTTACCGTCGTTCGGATTTGAATGTTACCGTGAAAGTTCAATATGTCGGTAACGTCAATGCAGGAAAACGAAATGTGTTCACACATAGTATATTTAAAATACTAAAAAAGCTGAATTAACAGGTTTGCGCAACGCAGACACGGGGCCGGAAAAATATTGCCCGGAGATCATTCACGCATGTTCACGGCGGCACGCGCCCATTCTGCCACGTGATCATATTCCGAACGCTCGAATGCCAATTCGTCCGGCAACGCGGAAAACAATTTCGATTCGAGTTCACCGTCATTTACTTTTTCCCCGAGGAGAGCGGCGCATACATGGCATCCGTTGATCTCTCTCGTTGATATTATATTCACGTCATACCCGGATTCTTCAACGTATTCGCGCACGGCCGCCTCCGGCACGCTCTCAGTATCTTCGATCTTCCCGCCGGGCATCTCCCATCCCTTCCTCTTCGGGTTGTATACCATAAGCATATCGTTCCCGTAGAATGCTATTGTATACACGGTTCTCATGGCAACATCTCAACGACAATCATGGCATGCGCCTTTTCATATTTTTCAAGCGGTAAAATATCAACGATCTTTAATCCCCTCTCGGCAAAGCGCTCGCATGTTCTTTTGAATATTTTCTCCGGGTCCGCGGTAACATCCTCCGACCTGGCCTTTACGGATATCATTCCGTACTTTGCGAAAAAACATTCCATGTTATCGATAAGGATGTCCGCCTGTCCTTTTTGCGCAACATCCTGATAGACGATATCAACCCTTTCAATCGCAAAACGATAATCTTCCGGGTCCGCGGCATCACCCAATACGGGTACCATGTTCCCTCGCGTTTCGCATGTTCGCACGAGATCCCTGAACGTACGTTGCGAGAACTCAACGCAGTATACCGTTCCGTCGATGACAACATCCGATATGTGGCTTGCGGTTGTACCACTCGCCGCTCCGAGGTAAAGGACGCATGTATCACGCGAAAAGGGGAAGCATCTGCCTCCGAGACACAGGTAAGCGGAAAGTTTACTGCGATCCGGGGACCATTCACGATATTCATTTCCGGAAATGTTCACCAAACGTTCCCCGTACACACGTTTTCCGGGATCGGCGGACAGTGTCATCGGCTTTCCGCCGGCGAACATCACGCGTTCATTATCAATCATTAATCGCGTACCGTGACATTCACAGATAAAAACATCGGCGAACCGATAAATATCCAACGTAACATAATCACGTTGATGATGAAGGTCCTGAGCGAAATAGCCGAACGGATACGCGTAGCGATATGCCTGATTCCCGAACCGAATATTCGGGGAAAGGAGTTGTGCATAGGTGTGGACGGCACTCCGACCACTTACATAGACAAAACGGCTGAGAATGTGGTACTCAGTTATCTTCAGGACAATAACATACCTCTCAATGTGTTGAGCGAGGAAATCGGATTCGTGGACAACGGTGCCGATGAAACACTCGTCCTGGATCCGATAGACGGGACCACGAACTCCGTAATCGGCGTTCCGTTATACACGGTGTCAATGGCCATAGGAAAGAACTCACTGAAGGACGTGCACACGGCGTTCATCGAAAATCTTGTGACCGGGGACAGGTACACAGCCGAAAAAGGAAAAGGAGCGTTCCTGAACGGCAAGAAGATACAGACAAAGAAACGCTCCGATCCCGACAAGATGCTTATGATGATTTACCTGGGCAACGGTGCGCATCCGGATTCGTTCGCGCTTGCGAAGCGTGTGAAGTCATCACGCGCATACGGTTGCGCATCGATCGAGATGTCACTGGTCGCTTCGGGTATGGCAGACGGTTTTCTGATGGATTCGGAGAACAACCGCAGGTCGATAAGAGTGATAGACATAGCGGCAAGCTATCTGATACTGAAAGAAGCGGGAGGAGAGATATACAATCTTGACGGAACGGATTTCGACATGCCGTTCGACCTTGAACAAAGGTCGAATTTCCTGGCCGCCGGTAACAAGGACGTATACGACCTTGTGATGTTCGGATCCCGCGGTGACAAAAAGGAGAAGAAGCACAAGTACGGGATATATGTGAACATGAGCTTACCGTCGGCCGCCGATGTTGCGAAAAAGGTGATGAACGCCTTACGGGGAGAGAACTTCATACTCGAAAAGGAGATAGCGGACCATTTCGGCACCGAAGGATGTCCGATAGAGCGGATGGACGTTGACGTAATGATAACCGTCGGCGGCGACGGAACGATATTGAGAGCAATGCAGAAGAACAATGCATCGATATTCGGCGTGAACGCCGGAGGCATAGGATTCCTTGCCGAGGCATCCGTGGACAAGATAGAAGAAGGCATTGAAAGGCTCAGGAAAGGCAATTACAGGATAGACAAAAGACTCAAGTTGCAAACGGTATTCAACGGCGAGAAGATGGCGGACGCGGTCAACGAAGCGGTAGTACACACGAATTCCATTGCAAAATTAAGACAGTTCAGAGTGTATGTGGACAATCATCTGGCAACCGATCTCAGAGCGGACGGTATCATAATCTCCACGCCGACCGGATCCACGTGCTATGCGATGAGCGTCGGATCGCCGATAATCGATCCGCGGGTGAATGCGTTGGTAGTGGTACCAATGGCGGCGTTCAAGTTCGCCGCCCGTCCGCTCGTGATACCGACATCATCAAAAATAACGGTCGAGCTGGTGATGGACAAAGGATGCCTTCTGGTGGTGGACGGTCAGGAAGAATACGACATACCCGGACAATCAAAACTGGAATTCTCGATGTCTTCGGATTACGGGAGATTCATAAGGTTTGACGATGATTTCTATTCCCGAATACACGAAAAACTGGACGGAGGATTATGAGGAAGATTCACGCATTGTCATGGGACCTGATAGACGGAGTCAACGAATCCGCAAGATCATGCTATCCTCAGGAATTTCTTTGTTTACTGAGGCAGAACGACGGCGTGGCGGATGAGATGGTATTGATACCCGGAACGGTATACGGGGACAGTCATGCGTTTATAAACATGTGGATGTCCCCGGTGAACTTGGATATATCGGGAACGGTGCACTCGCATCCCGGATATTCCAACGAACCCTCCGATGAAGATCTGATTTTCTTCAGTTCATGGGGCGGCGTACACATAATCACATGCCAACCGTACGACAGATCAAGTTGGAAAGTTTACGATTCGGGCGGCAGAGAATTGGAATTGGAAATGGTTGATTGACGCATCCGTTAAGATATGACGGCGTTCAGGACAGACTTTCAAAGGTCGCCGACATCAATTTTGACCGGGTTCGTAACGTATTTCGTTTAACGTACATTTACCGTAACGCGACGTATCAGGCGTTAAAAAAACATGCTGGGTGCACCCGAATACGGCGAAAGTTATATATACTCAACATATAAGTTATGAAATGCGGCCCGAAAGGGGCGAAAGTTAGAGGGATGAAATATGGGAATGGAAAAAATAAGCACGGATAAAGCGAAGAGGATCGCCATGATAAAGGGGCTTCAGCCCGGTCTCGTGAAAGGCACGAAAGGCGTACAGTTCACCAAGGGAAAGAACAACAGACTTCAGGTGATCGGCTGGGAAGATTTTGAAGAGGCACTTGTCAACAGAAACCTCGCAATCTTCGAATGCGGCGGTTGGCTCAAAATAATGAGAGCATAAGATCCTCTCCCCAAACACTTTTCTTTTTTTTGGTTTCGAGCATGAACGATCTCGCCGCGTGAGATCGCTCCTCTGTATCGATCAGGCATTCTTTTTTTATATGGCTACGTGTTCACGCAATAACTCGCAGGGGTTACCGAGCTTGGCCAAAGGTGATAGATTCAGGGTCTATTTGCGCAGGCATTCGAGGGTTCAAATCCCTTCCCCTGCACCACCGTTATTATACATCCGAATAAAATACGGTATTATTGGAAGGTATTGATAATGGAGAATGAAAAAATAGACCGCGCGGGATTCGCATTGGGCGTGATAGCGGTGCCTGTAATGGTAATCGGTCTTATTGTGCTCATAACCGCTCCATCGATCGTAATGTTTGATATGCCCGAATATGACATTTTTTTCACGAGACCGGATCCGTCCAGAACGGCAACAGCATATCAATTACTCTTCGCAGGATTTATAATGGGATTTGTCGGAACGGTCTTGCGAACATATGCTCATAAAAAGAAGGAAGAATGATTTTATGGCAAGTGTCCGCTGATTCGTCTCCGCAATCGAACCGTCTCATGCGGCGCAGGATATTCGACTTCGCGGATTCATGAGCGGTCGTCATTCCGAACTCGGAACCGAAGATCGGCGTGTATATGCACACATCTTCTTCAGATCATCGGAAACACGGAGGTTCGCTTCGTCTTTTGTTTATTCGTTATGATCGTAACAATCGCATTGAATGTTTCCGGAGATTGTGGTCTGTCGTAACAGAATCAATTCCTAGTTATTTTCACTCATTTTTTTGATCCGTCGGCAAACAACGGTTTTCGCCGATGTGATCTCCCGACCATTCGTTCCATTTCGAATAATCGAAATTTTCTTTGAGAAATTTACTGAAAAGTACAATCCTTTCTCCGACTTTTTTGTCTGCTGTCCGTAACTTCAGCTCGTGCAATTGCATCTTATCAAACAGTTCGTTGCAGTCCAGGATATTTATATGGATGCCTTTTTTCCCCATATAAATATCAAAACCGTCCCAGTCCGAATCAACCATAATTTGTTTGATACCATCGCGGAAAGTAAGCACTGTTTCTCCGTTACGTTGCCATGTGCTTTTGGTAAAAGTCTCCTCAAGGAAGGAAAAACTGTATTCTAAGAATTTTTCATGATTGCGACTCGTATATCTCATTTCGCCCCTTTCTTCGGCCAATCTCTTTTCTGATCCCTTATTCAATCCTTTGAAGAAATCGAATATGCGCATCGTTTTTCATATGTATGGTGCAGTATATAAAATTTCAAAGCATCGAAAGTTCTCGCGGATACGCGGAAAATATCATCGGATCCGAAGGAATTTTGTGAAAGAAGCTACAAACACAACAGAGATACAAGACTCGAGATGTTCGAGCAGAACATCACCGTTCTCATATCTCCCGCCGTATGGAATTGAGCATCTTCGATACTTCGTCATCACTCATCCCTATCGTCGGGAAATACAGGGGAACGGAATGATCCGAAACGTTGACGTCTTTCAGTTCATCGACGGAAGTTCCGAGTACGTATCCCAAAATGTCCTTCTTATATCGGTCTCCCTCGTTTTCTTCGACGATCTTCAGCGAAGGATCGAAAGCACTGAGCACATCCGTGCCGTATGTGCCGCGTACTATGGCCCGACATCCTCTCTTCATCATCAGCCACGCTGAAAGCAGGCCGCGGTCATCGTTAACTTCCGCTAAAACGCGACCCTGACTTCCCAACGGCAGTCCCGCGTACGCCCGCACGTACGTGCTGAACACGAAAGTCTTATTGTTCCTTACTTCAATGTAAAACACAACATCGGGGTTGGTGAGATCCACTTTCACATCCTCATTTGCCAGGAATATGGATGAACCAGCTTCCTTCGCCAGTTCCATGCTCGTGTACGCGTGCGTACCTTCTCTTCTTGCCCTCACCGCAAAGCTTTGACCTTTTTTCAATATCGCCGAAGAATATTTTGCGGCCGCTTCACAGATCTCTTCCAGACCCGAACCGCATGTCTCGGCCACGGAAAGCGATGCTACGCCGAACACCTTTCTTATTGAGCGGACCGCAACATCAATATTTTCCGTTCTCACATAGAATCTCGATTCATCGGATGTTATGAGTGCCTCGGCACCATCCCGGATGAGCATACTCATCATGTTCTCTTTAAGCTGAGCTTCGAACCTCTTTCTTACGGGTTTACTTTTCAAACCTATTTCCGAGTAGCGGACAAGGATGATCGACACACATCTCGGTAGAAATAACGGACTATAAAAATTTGTAAGGAAAAAGTTTGACGTGAAGGGGTTTACTTACCTCTTCCGCCTTTTGCTCTTTGGGAAGGCCTGCATTTCTCGGCACCTTTGCCCTTCTTGTGCAGACCGCGTCCTCTCTGTCCGGCGGATGTCTTTCCGCGGTACACACGGCCGCTGTGTCCCGGTTCGCAGATCCAGTTGATCTTCGGATCGGCTTTTATTACGGCGTGATGCGGGTCCACGAGTATTACCTCGTACCATTCGTACTGACCGTCCATACCGACCCAGTATGAGTTCAGAACCTCCAGGTTCGGGTATCTCTTCTGTGTCCTTTCCTCGGCAATTCTCTGGATACTCTTTCCGACGGTTATCTTGGTGATACCTTTCCTCTTGGCTCTCCTTCCGCCCTTGATCGTCCTTTTATTGAAGGTACCTTTCCTTACCCTTCCCCTGACGATGACGTATCCCTGTTTCGCCTTGTAACCGAGGCTCCTGGCCCTGTCAAGACGTGTCGGTCTTTCGACACGGCAAAAATTCTCTTCTCTTCTCCAGTTGAACCTTCTTTCCTTGTTAAGCTCTTTCAAATAGCTTTTATCGGGGTTCTTCCATGCTTCGGCGATGTACTTATACATGCTCTTGCCGCGAACCGTCGCGACGCCTTCCTCTTTTTTATCGGTCATTCATATCACCTTTTCGGATTCACCCCAAGGGCACATCTCCGCGGAACAATGTATTCCGTGGCGACCGCATACATCTGACCCGTATTTAAACTTTTAACGGAGACGCGGGCAGGTATCGGTGCGTTGTGCCGGTCGCGACCGGAAAATATGAGCAATGACAGTTAGTTTTTTATATAATAACACGAAACGGTGCATTTACGTAAAAAATATATTTACGCGTTATTTAAACATACTAAGTATTATTATATACACGATAGGACAGTTTACGGCAAGCGTCCTGAACAGACGTTATGGTGTTTGTGATACAATGGCGGCATTGAAACCGATATCGATATTTGAGGCGTATGACAGGTTCCTCAACGGCAAAAAAACACGCGAAGACACATGGGATTATGTAACGGTCCCGAACAATGCCGCGATGATCAAAAATAAATACAAACTTGAATTCGGCAAAAATATAATCCCCGAGGACAAGGATATCAAAGACCGGCTGTTCCGGGCGGGCGTGGATATGCTCGTTGAAACAGGCTTTTTCAATCCGGATCTCGGAAGAGTTATGTACGTCACCGAATCGGAAGTATGGGAAGGAATAAAAAAATCAACCAAAAGACTGAGGCTCGGAAGCGGTAAGGATGAAGTGATATGCGAACGCCGCCGCGGAAACAGCTCCGCAAAACCGATAATCCAGGGCGGACCGACCGGTGCTCCCGTATCTGAAGAGATATTTGTGACAATGATGCAGGGATACGCACAGGAAGCCACCGTTGATACATTGGTAAGCGGCGTGATGTCCACCATTGACGGTCATGCGCCCACCGCGAACACGCCATGGGAGATCAAGGCCACGCTGGCAGAGATAAGGGCGGTCAGAGAAGGAATGGCAAGGGCCGAGCGTCCGGGGATGGCGATATAGGGTCCGGAGACACCGTTGTCCGCGGCCGGCCGCCTGGTATCCAGTCTCAGTTGCGGTCTTGAGAAGACGGATCTGCATGAATGTTCGCAACTCAACGAAATGAAGATGGACATGACGGGATTGAACATGCTCGCGGGATGGTCGGTCAACGGCGACACGATCATGATGGAGCAGATGCCGATATTCGGAGGATACTGCGGCGGCGTCGAGGAAACGGCGATATGTGACGTTGCAACAACATTGGCATCATTCGTTATGTTCAATTCGCACATACATCTCGACGGACCCATACACATAAGGTGGGGCATCACGACAGCAAGGGAAACGTTACAGATATCATCGCACGTCGGTGCGGCGCTGGATCTCCACACGGATCTGTTGCTATCGAACCAATACTATCCCACGGCCGGTCCGTGCACGGAGATGTGTCTTCTCGAGACGGCCGCACAGGCAATAAGCGACACCGCATCCGGAAGAGAATTAATATCGGGGTCCGCGGCCGCCAAAGGCGTGGCAAGAGACAAAGCCACTCCGATGGAAGCACGAATCATGGGCGAAGCGGCCATAGCGACGGCTGGCATGAAAGTATCGGACGTGAACGAAATACTTGACCGCCTCATAGGAAGCTACGAATCGGATTTCCCCCATCCTCCGAAAGGGAAACGTTTTCAGGATTGTTACGACATGAGAAAGATAACTCCGTCGGATGAGTACATGGAAGTGTACGAGAACGTGGTCAATATTCTGAAAGAACTGGGTATCGAGATCGGTTATTAACCGATTCCGTAAAGGTCACGAAGCTCGATATATCATACATTAACGCGTGAAAGGCATCGCAATAAATATCAAAAACACATACATCGCCGGTAAAGACGATTCGATCTGTGAAAGAACGAAGGTAAGTATCATGATAAACATTGCAATAATCGGGTTCGGTGTCGTCGGTTCTGCCACATACGATGTCACGGTCCGGAATGCAGAACTGATCGAGGAACGGGTCGGTGTTCCCGTCAAAGTGAAGAAAATCTTGGACATACGTGATTTTGACAATCATCCCGCACGAGAACTTTTCACCAAGGACTTTGAAGATATAATGAAAGATCCGGAAATATCGATAGTCGTTGAGTCGATCGGCGGACTGCGCCCTGCTCTCGAATTCACAAAAGCGGCGCTGACGGGCGGCAAAAGTGTCGTGACGAGTAACAAAGAGATAGTGGCGATGCACGGCCGGGAACTTACGGACATCGCAAAGCAGAAAAATGTCAGCTACCTTTTCGAGGCCAGCGTCGGCGGCGGCATTCCGATGATCCGCCCTATCAAGCAATGTTTGGCGGCGAATGAGATCGATGAGATATTCGGGATATTGAACGGAACCACAAACTATATTCTCACAAAGATGCGCGAGGAAGGAAAACCCTTCGCAGAGGCTCTCAGGGATGCACAGGAAAAAGGATATGCCGAGCTCAACCCCGCTGCCGATATAGAAGGATATGACACTTGCCGGAAAATGAGCATTTTATCCTGGGTCGCATTCGGAAAAAGTATCGATATTGAAAAGATTGACAGAAAAGGAATCAGCGAGATAACGGCGGAAGACATAGAAAAAGCAAAGGCTGCCGGTTGCGCGATCAAATTGGTCGGTCGTGCCAAATTGATCGGCGGCGAGGTCCGTTGCACAGTTGCACCCGAGTCCGTACCCATGAGCGACCCCTTGGCGATCGTCGACGGAGTATACAACGCGGTTGTCATTCGCAGTAATTTCATCGGTGATACCATGTTATACGGACAAGGCGCCGGAGGAAAAGCGACCGCCAGTGCGGTTATGGGCGACGTGATCGAGATCGCTCGAAACACGGTTTCACACACTTGTATGAACCGTAACGACCGATGTTGACTTTCTGACGCTTTCGACACATCCATACAAATTCGAGAGAACCTGTCAGGCCAATGAATTTTTACGAGATGAATCCGTAAATGGTCGGATGATCAGAAGCATTTTTATATACGATTCCTGAGCACCCGTTCTGAGCGGAAATAAATATATATTGAACTTCCGGAATCACAATCAGGGCATCCGGGGGACGGTCTGGGACCGGTAGGCCTCTACAGCCGCGCTAGCGGGGTTCGATTCCCCGGTCTCTCGCTTTGTTCAGGGCAGGACATCTCATGAAATTCACGGAGTCTCAAATACAGCGGCTGAAAGAGTTTGGAGACAACATTGAAGAAAAGGAATTTGAGTCTGCCGATGAGAGAGAGAAAGCGTTCTCCGCGCTGTTTTCGGAATTGACGGCAAAGAACGACCTGATGATAAGAGATATGATATCGGGTCCGAAAAGGCATGTATTGTCAAATCTTGAATCCGAGCTGTCCGAAATGCTCACGAAGAACGGATTCATTGAAGTAAAAACGCCGCTGATGATCTCCAAAGCATCGCTTGAAAAGATGACGATAACAGAGGAATCGGAACTTTACAGGCAAGTATTCATGATAGACGGGAAAAAATGTCTTCGGCCGATGCTCGCGCCTAACCTGTACCATGTGATGCGCAAACTCCGGGACAGGACCAAAGGACCGGTAAGGATATTTGAGATAGGGTCGTGCTTCAGAAAGGAATCGAGAAGCAACAATCATCTGGAAGAGTTCACAATGCTCAATTTTGTTGAACTCGGCCCTGAAAAAGATCCGACGGAAAGACTGAAGGAATTGATATCAAAGGTTATGGAAATAACCGGGCTGGATCATAAGATTATAACAGAGCATTCGGAAGTCTACAGAGAAACATTGGATGTTGAAGTCAACGGCATCGAGGCGGCATCCGGGGCGATCGGTCCGCACGTTTTGGATGAGGCGCACGATATACACGAACCATGGTGCGGCGCAGGATTCGGTTTGGAACGATTGCTCATGGAGATGATGAAAAAAGGTAACGCAAAGAAGGTCGGGAGAAGCCTCGCATACCTGAACGGAGCGAAGATCGAGTTGATGTGATCTCCATGTTCGAAGAAATATTCGAAAAGGCATCCGAAGGCAAAGGTCTTACCAAAGAAGAGATTGAGAAACTTTTGTTGATAAAGGATCAAGATACGCTCGACATCCTTTTCGAGACTGCCCGCAATCTTAAAAAGAAACATTTCGGAGAAAAGGTGTTCACATACGGTTTCGTGTATTTCTCAACATTTTGCAGAAATAATTGTTCATTCTGCTATTACCGGCGTGAGAATGACATTGAACGCTACAGGAAAACGATCGAGGAGACGGTATCTTTATCCGGAGACTTACAGGACGGCGGAGTGAATCTCGTGGATCTGACAATGGGTGAAGATCAAACCATGCACGCGAACGATCATGAAAAATTATTGGAACTGGTAGAAAAAGTAAAATCTGCCGTATCGATACCCATAATGCTGTCTCCCGGCGCGGTATCCGAAGAAACGTTTCCTTTGTTCAAAAAAGCCGGTGCGGATTGGTTTGCCTGCTACCAAGAGACGCACAACCGAAAACTTTTCAGCGAAATGAGGCCCGAGCAGGATTTCGACCATCGTTCAAATCAAAGGAATTGGGCCAGAAAATGCGGTTTACTGGCAGAGGACGGAATCATGGTCGGAATCGGCGAAACACGCAGCGACATCGCGGATTCCGTGATACAGATGGGCATACAGGGATGCGAACAGATACGTGCCATGACCTTTGTACCACAGCCGGGAACACCGATGTCCGCAATGACTCCCCGGGAAAAAGAAAAGGAACTGAAAGTGATGGCAGTGATGAGACTGGCACATCCCGACAGGCTGATACCTGCAAGCCTTGATGTGGAAGGCATAGAAGGCCTGATGCCGAGGATAAGGGCCGGCGCTAACATAGTGACATCAATAGTCCCGCCGCGCATGCACCTGGCAGGCGTGGCGCAAAAGGAATTGGACATAGACAGCGGCCTCAGGTCAATGGAGCATGTGACGGACGTTCTTGAAAAGGAAGGGTGCAGGGTAGGTTGCAACAGCGAGTATGAAAGTATTATCGGAAACATCAGAAAAAAAAGGTGTTCCGCATGAAAATCGTAATAGTGGGCGGCGCATTGCAGGGAATGGAAGCTGTTTATCTTTCAAAAAAAGCGGGATTCAGGACGTTCGTGATAGACAAAAGAGAAAATGCGCCCGCGCTTTCCATGGCAGACGAACACACAATCATCAATCCGATAACCGACGGGAAAGAGGCGATGAGAATATTCGAAGATTGTGACGCCGTGTTGCCGGCATGCGAAGATCCGGAACTGTTATGCAAATTGGATGAAATGCTTTCTTCATCGAATGTGCCGTTACTGTTCGATATCGATTCTTACAAAATATCTTCATCAAAACTGGCATCAAACAATCTCATGGAAGCGGCAGGGATACCGGTCCCGAAAGGTCAGGGATACGGGTATCCGGTAATCGTAAAGCCGTCATCTCAAAGCGGGAGCGTTGGTGTTACCGTTGCATACAGTGAAAAAGATGTCAACGAAGGGATACAAAAAATATTGGGGATCGGTGACAATCCCGTTATACAGGAATTCGTTTCGGGAAAGAATGTTTCCATGGAGATAATCGGCAACGGTAAGGAATACAATCCGTTCGTCACCGCGGAAATACTGCTGAGCAAGGATTACGATTGTAAACGGGTAGTATGCTCGCCCGGCATCCTGACGGAAGAGAAGGAAGAAGAGTTCAGGGAAATCGCGGTAAAGATCGCTGAGAGAATTGAATTGACATCTTTAATGGACATTGAGGCCGTGGACACAAAAGACGGTCTCAAAATACTGGAGATAGATGCGCGGATACCGAGTCAGACGCCTGCGGCAGTGCTTGCGGCCACCGGGATCAACATTCTGAAGGAATTGATTCGCCCGGGTTCGGACGGCAAAGCGAAACATTACGGAGCATCGTCATACGAACATTTTCTGATCAAAGACGGAAAAATGATGACATGCGGTGAAAAGGAATTTTCTCACGTACGCGATCCGAGGATAATGAGCGGACTGTTCGGTTCGGATGATATGATAACGGACTACAATAAAAACAACGAATGGAGATGCACGATGATAAACCGCGCGGATTCCGAAGAGGAACTGGAAATGAAACGCTCGCTGTGCATCAAAAAGATAATGAATGAATGCGGAATAAACGAATTCAGTGACGCATCGCCGGAGGTGATAAGATGACGCGGCTGACGGAAGACGCAGTGAAAGACATACCATCAAAAATATCAAGTCTTGACCACGAACTGGAAAAGAGGTTGGGCATGGACATGAGGAACTTCGCATGCCATGCGATGAACGTTGCCGCCGAAAAAATAAATTTCAGTGATTACAAAGCGGCGATCGTTCCCGTTACATCGGGCAAAGGAATAATAGGCGGGTTTTCAAGATCGGTTGCGGCGGCCGTTGAAACAATGGGGTTGAGGTCGTTCGTGACCGAAGCTTGCGACGTTGCCGGAATATCGGAAGCGTTTTCGTCTGACGCAGACATAATATTCATGGCCGATGACGAGAGATTCATCGCGCTGAACACAAAAACAAGATCGTTTTCCGATAACATCTGGTCAACCGCCAAAGGATATGTGACCGCGTTGAGGATAGCGGAAAAAGGCCTCGAGGGAAAGAAAGTTCTCGTTATAGGCGCGGGAAGAGTGGGAACGGAAGCAGTGAAGATCCTTATGAAAGAAGGAGCCGCGGTAGAAGTGACCGACATATTGCCGCATAAGGCAAAGGCATTGGAATCCGGGTTTGCGGGAGTGAAAGCGATACCGAATGTTGAGCAAGCGATAAAAGATAACAGACTGATACTGAACGCATCGCCCGGATTGATATCCGGAAAGCTGATACGGGAGGGCGCGGTGATTTCCTCTCCCGGAGTACCGTATGCGTTCGACGATGAAGGAGAGAAACGTGCGAAGGTCATAATACACGATGTTCTGAGCCTCGGCGTTGCGGTGATGACGGTTGCAAGTATCAGTCTGTCATTATTCAACGTTCCTGCAACAGAAGTCATTGCGGAAAAGGTGATACCATGAGATACGGAATAGCTTTGGACATAGGCACCAGCGGACTGAGGTGCCAGGCGCTGGATCTTGAAACAAATGAAACGATATCGGCGGCAATGTCATCACGCCATCCCATCCCCGGGATGAATGTCATAGATCATGTGAACTTCGCAATGGACCTCGGCCGCGACACGGCAAATCATCTGATGATAAAGGCGGTGAACGACCTGTTCAAACTTCTTAACATAGATCTTTCCAAAGTGGAACTGATAGCAGTATGCGGCAATCCGTTTCAGTTGTCGCTGTTTCAGAACATTGAGATCAGAGATCTCGCGTATGCAGGGAAATCAATGATGGAGAAGCTCGGCATAACGCCTCCGGACAGGAACGGAGCGGTCGTCAAAGCCTCCGATCTCGGAATAACGGGGATGAATGCGGATGTGATGATACCTCCTGCCGTGACGCATGAGATAGGCGCGGATGCGATGGCAATGCTCACGGAAACGGATGTTCTCGAAAAGGAAGGAACAAGGGTCGTCGTCGATTACGGTACGAATGCGGAGATGGCACTGCTTCACGGAGACAACATTTTCACCGGTTCCGCCGCGGCAGGTCCGGCACTTGAAGGGCAACAGATAGGAAGAGGTATGCTTGCCGCTCCCGGAGCAATATCTGACATTGAGATCAAAGAGAACGGATGGTTGTGTCACGTGCTTGATGAATCACTGACGCCGAAAGAAGGCGACACGGTGGACCCTGCGACCGGGAAGGTCATCGCGAAAGGGGAAATGCACGGAAAGGCGACGGGAATAACCGGAACGGGCGTTGTGGCGGCGATCGCGTGCGGTTTTGATTCCGGAACATTGGAAGGATCGAAGATATGCACACCCGACGGTTCTCTGCATCTGCAGGACGGGATATGCATCACTCCGAAAGATGCAGACGAAGCGGGAAAGGCAATAGGTGCGATACGCGCCGGGTACCTCACGTTGATGACGGAAGCGGGCATTTGGATCGATGATGTAAGAACGGCGTATATGTCCGGTGCTTCCGGTCTTTACGTTGATGCGAAGAAAGCGCAGAAGATAGGCATGGTGACGCCGGGTGCTTTCGAAATGATACAGTACGGGAACACATCCATAATGCTTGCAAGGAAATTGATCACCGGCGAAAGGACGATGGATGAACTGAGGGACATGACAAAGAAGCTCAGGGCGAAGCATTGTATGTTCGCATCGTCTCAGGCGTTCAAGGACATCTATTCGATTGAAATTTCATTGTGGTCTTACGGGATGCCGCGCTCCGCGTACAACGATATGATGGATGTTTACGGTTTGCAACATATACCGTCGGAACCCGTTGCGTCCAAGGCTCTCAGAAAATCCGCCGCCGATCTTCCGGACATGGACGGAAAGAAGGTGTCGATAATGCACAGCATCGGCGTTGAACTCATCGGCACGATCGAAGGGTGCACATCATGCGGGAAATGCGTCAAAGAGTGTCCGGAACATGCTATAAAAATTGAAAATGCAGCAGCGACAGTAAATTCGGGCAGATGCATGGGGACGGCGTGCAAACGCTGTGAGATGAATTGTCCGGAAAGAGTGCTCAACCTGAAGAAACTGGAAATAAAGAAAAATTAAGGGTGCGCCCTTCCGGGCGCATTATTGTTATTGTTGCGGGGCCTCGCTTTTGATGAAGTCCGCATCGTCGCTGAACATGTCCTCGTCCGGATACTTTCCGCGTGTGAGCTTCAGTATTATTCCGACAAGGGCACCGAGCACCAACGCCAGGGCGAAGACCGCCACCGCCGCCACGAGGTTCGTGAGTGCCGCGTCCATATCGGAGTAGACGATCGCCAGTATTGTTATCGAAGCGAACGCACCGACCCAACCCGCAACTCCGTGCAGGTTGTGTACGCCCATGACATCGAGCGCTCCGAGCTTCTTGCAAAGCCACGGATGCAGATATATGAACGACAGAGCGGCCGCCGCACCGGCGATAAGACCGACCGTCAAAGCGGCCCACGGACCGATCAGGATCAGAGGCGCACCTATTGCCACGGGACCCGCGAGCATCGCATACGTATAGATCAGCGGGTTGACCTTCTTCTGTATGAGCGTACATACAAGCCATGCGCTGATTATCGAACCGACGCCGCCCATGTAACACACCATCATACCGAGGAAGACCTGATCCATCGGAAGCAACGCAGTGACGAATGCGGGCCAAAGGACCCACAGCAGCATTGCGGCAAGCCAAACAAACGATACGCTGTGCGTAGTCGTGAACATCGGTTCTTTGAACGCTCTTCTCTCCCTCAGGGCGAATGCGACACCGAGACCGAAGTACGCGGCACCCATATGCACGAGTATCGATCCTCCCGGATCGGCGGCTTCCAGGCCGAACATGAGGCCTGAGATTCCGTCGCCCATGAACCACACAAGGAACGAGAACACCGGTGCGAACAGTATACCGACAAGCAGATACTGCCACATTTTCAAAGATCCGAGGAAACATCCTATTGCGATAACTATCGTTATGGCGCATATTACGCCCATCAGCATTAATTCCTGGTTCCACGGTTCGCCGAAGACAAATTGCTGTATTGCAAGGAATACAACAAAACTTCCCGCTGCCGACAGAAGTACGGCGAGCAGGACCCCCCATTCATATTTCTTGATGAATATCATCAGGAATGCCACAAGCATCAGCATGAACCAGATCATTATGTTCTTCACGAACATATGGATCTCCCACTCAACGGATCCTTCCGGAGTAACGAAGTCCACTGCCAAGCCCAGCGATGAGCCGGAAAGCATTACCAAAGAAAATATTGCTATCAGGATCACAGAGGATAGCCCTAATATAGCTTTAATATTCATTATATCAACCTTCTTTTTTTTCTTAATCGGTAAAGGAAATAGGTAAAAGGTTTATTGGGAACGACAATCAGTTCTTTATGTCGAGACCGAAGCCCTGAAGCTTCTTGACGGCACCGTCGTACACCTGCATGTACTCGGCGGTCGGCTTGACCCTGAGAACGTCGTAACACTCGCGGAATGTCTTTCCGCCGGGTGCGGAGGCATAGTTCTTCTCGTAGCTCGATACAAGCTTCTCGAGAATTGCGTTGACCTCCGGGATCTTCATGCCCGCCGTTGCTATGGCCGCTTCTCCCATGATCCTCGCTTCCATGCCGGTGGTCTTGTCCTGCGCAACACCCTTCGCTGCTGCGGAACCCGACAACATCTCTCTTCCCGATGCGGTGTCGCTGATCGCCTGTGCGGCCGTCTCGAGGAGACACATCTCCGTGCACGGACCCGCTACCGGGTAGTACTGGTTAGCAATCAGGAGATCCGTGTTCGCGTCAACCGCCGCAGCCACGTGAGCGGCTATCTGCAGTGTTTCTCTGGATGTCGTGATACCCCATCTGATGTGTATCGGTCCGTCAAGGTGGAAGTTACCGCCGAACATAGTGAACGATGCCAAGTGTGTCGCGACATCGCATATCGCAGTTTCTTCGACACCGCCGCAGTATCCGCCGAAGATAGGCATCTGCTCTATCATGATCGTGTTACCGTTGGCGGTCCATCCCGCAAGTATGTTCAACGCCGCCATGTCAACCTTCAGTTCATTCAGTTGCGAACACTCGTGTGAATCGCATCCTCTCATTCCGGTGGACTTCATATCTGCCGCGAGACGCCCCGCTGCGGACAGCGGTGTCTCCGGACCCTATATGGCCATGTTCGGACGGCCGGCCCTTATTTTGGCTTCGTTGACCGCCCTTACCTCTGCCATCATGGCACGGATCTCATACGGTGTGTTCGTCGTTGCGGGCTGACCCTCAATCGTTGCCATGACACCGTTCACAAGTGTGTCAACGACAGCCTCCTGAGCGTAACTCTGCATGACCTGAACGAATATGTCTTCCGAAACGGGGGCTCCCGTGGGGCCTCCCTGAATGATCGGCTTGACTGAGCTGTTGCCTTTGCGCGGGTAGAAGCGCGCGGTGTCCCTGCCTTCTCCGAGACACAGGTACTTGGGCGTTTTCTTTATGCCCTCCCATACTTCAGACTCGGTGACGTGCATTACACGTTTAACATCGGAGTTGAAGAATCCGGTCGTGACAAGCATCTCGAGACCCGCTTGGAACAGGTCATTCATCGTTTTCTTGTCTTCCGGGACTATGTTCTTGCCAAAGTTAAGTTTATACTTTTCCTTCAGCGCACTGGCGTTCGTCGGGATTATGTTGTAGTCCCAGTCATCCTCGGTCGTCTTCTTCCCCTTCATGAAGCGGTCGTAGACGTCGAATATTGTAAGTGCTCTTTCTGTTGCCATTTCAATCACTTCTTCATGAGTTTGTTCACAAGTTCGACGATTTCAGCACCGTTCTCGGAGTATCCGTCCGCACCGATCTGGTCGCACCATTTCTGTGTAACGGGCGCACCGCCCACTATGACCTTGTACGGAGCTTTCGCTTCTTTCACAGCCTCAACCATCTCTCCCTGAACCTGCATCGTTGTCGTCATGAGCGCAGATCCTCCGAGGACGTGCGCGCCTTTCTCTTCGGCTGCTTCCATGAACGAGTCAGGCGATACATCCGGTCCGAGGTCGAACACTTTGTAGCCTGCACCGCGGAGCATCGCACAGCATACATTTTTGCCTATCTCGTGTATGTCTCCCTGAACGGTACCCATTATTATCGTTCCTTTCATGACATCGTCTCCCGCCTGCATGAGCGGCGCGAGCAATTTGAGCGCAAGTTCCATCGTCTTCGATGCGGCAACTACCTGCGGAAGGTATATCTCCGCTTTGTCGAATCTGTTACCTATCGTTTCCATTCCTTTCCCAAGACCTTCCTGAACAATAATTTTCGGATCGATCTTAGCCTCGATGGCCGCTTTGGTGGCGCTCTCAGCGAGCTTTAAATCCCACGTCTCAACGGACTTCACGAGGTCCCCCAGTATTTTCTTTTGGTCACTCATTCAATCACCACGCTTCTGCATTCGGACGCCGGCGCATGCCTTGTGTACGAATGCCGTGTTACAGAGCAGTCCGAAAAATGATACCGCAATGGCAGAACACCGTAACTGACAGTTCAAGGAAACAGATTTTTTTTTGCTTCTTGGTGTTCATTTTATTGGCACCAGTCGCCGGAATATGAAACAACTTCATAAACCGCCCCGCCAATGGGATGCAACCGCATATCGAATATATAAATATTGTTTTTATACTATCGCTGTCTATAATCATACTATATTAATGCTTCTGTTTTTTTCATTCGTCTGTCGGAACAGTATTTAAACAGGTTTCTTTTTTCGATTCAGTACAGACTCAGTCTACCGGCATTCGCCGTTAACGAAGTTTGCGAAAGTTCAACGAAAAAGATATTTTTGATATGATTTTCGTTGCATGTTTGCGAAATACGTAAGATGTCACGAGATTACAGAAATCCTTTTTTACTTGGATGGATGTACCATACATCCATGTTGCCGAACACACATTCCATTCCGGAAATGCCAATTACGCTACATGTAATCGGCGCATTGAAATGCCGACAAAAGATGGTCGTTGCATGCATGATGTGCTGACGATCGCGGGATTCGCGATAATGGCGGCGGTGCTGATATCCGCATCGGCACAGGACATCCGGTCGAGAGAGGTATCGGATGCGCATTGGGTGCTCATGGGCATCACGGGCATTATCATCATGGTCGTCAGGATGTTCGACGGCATCGTGTCAATCGAAAGGATTATGGTATGCGCGGGAACCGTGATGATCATTGCCGACATACTTTACGACAGGAAATGTCCGCGGCATCTTGACATTCTTTTTTATGCGGTGCTTGCAACGATGTTCGTGATACCGCTGACCGTCTCCGCGGATGATATCTTCATCGGGACATCTTTGGTTATACCCGCGTGCTACCTTGTGTTCGCGGGGATGTTTTACGCGGGTGTGCTCAAAGGAGGTGCGGATGTCAAATGTCTGATATCTCTGGCAATAGTGTTTCCCGTGTATCCGGAAATGCTCGGATATCCTGTGATCGGTATCCCGTCGTCCGTAATGCCTCTGATAATGCCTTTTCCGACAGCGGTATTATTGGTCGCTTCAATCTTCTCGGTATCGGCGATGGTGTTCGTGATCGTAAAGAACATCATGCGCGGAGACACGGAATTCCCGAACATGTTACTGGGATACACGATGAATTCCCGTGATGCCCGTGATTCACATGTCTGGATCATGGATAAAACGAATATCGGGAACACATGTCATAATGACAGAATATGGGTGACACCGAAGATACCGTTCATAGTCCCGCTGACGGCGGCGGCGATTTTTACGGCTCTCGCGGGCAATCCGATGTTCCTGTTAACGTGATGTTATGATTCAACGGACCATGTAAAGCTTGCATCCGCATCCTTTGCACCTCAGTCCTTCCAATGCCGCCACTTCCACGAGATATCCGGTCCTCCGGATGACGACCGCTCCGCACTCGGGACAGTATGTGTCGCTGCCTTCCTCGGATATTATGTTACCGACGTAAACATTGTTCATGCCCATGTCCATCGCCAGATCCAATGCTTTAAGCAATGATTCGGGTGATGTCCACGGGACGTTGTTCATACTGTTATCCGGATGGAACCTGGTGAAATGCAAAGGTATGTCATGAGACAGGTCGTTCATGATCCAGCTTACCAGATCTCTTATCTCTTTCTCCGAATCATTGTGCCCCGGAATCAGAAGATATGTCAGTTCGATATGCACACCCAATGAAAAAGCGGTCTTCACACCGTTGAGCACATCCTCCAAACGTCCGCCGCAAACATCCGCGTAAAAATCTTCGGTGAATCCCTTTATGTCTATATTCATTGCCGATACGTAGTTACAAAGTTCACGCATCGGTTCTTCGTTGATGTAACCGTTGGTAACGAGAACATATGTGGCATCGGGCGCACATTCCATGACATCCATCATGTACTCGAACCATATCGTCGGTTCGTTGTACGTGAACGCGACGGTGTTGATTTTTTCTTTCCGAAACATCTCCACAAGCTCTTCCGGCGTTTCATAAGTTGTTCTTTTCTTTCCCGATGCGCTTTGCGATATCGAATAGTTCTGACAATGTTTGCATGTCATGTTGCATCCTATTCCTCCTATCGAAAATACCCGGTCACCGGGACGGAAATGATACAGCGGTTTCTTCTCTATCGGATCGACGCACATTGACGACACTTTTCCGTAGGAATAGGCGACAAACATATCATCATCGGCGCGTCTTGCGCCGCATTTTCCCATTTGTCCCACGGCGACACGACAACGGCGCGGGCAAAGCCCGCATTTGTAGGTGTCACCGTCCCTTTCATAAAACCTGGCCTCAGTTCTGGGTGAAATGCTCATATCCTCTGTTCTCCATCGGTTCCGGGACTCCGTCCGTCACCAGATTCACAATGTCGCCGGACGTGATCCTTCCTATCACGGAGAAGTCCATGTCCGATGAGTGCAGTACATCAAGATGTTTTTTGTCGAAGGTGAACATGAGTTCGTATTCTCCTCCTCCGTTCAGTATCATATGCTCTTTCGGAATGTCAAGTTTTCTGCTGACCTTACGGACCCATTTGCCCTCGGGAAGTGATTCCCGCAGTATGTCCATCCCGACACTGCTGCCTGCACATATCGCATGCGCGGTGGTGGAAAGTCCGTCCGAGATATCCATACAGGATGTTGCTATACCGTTTTTTGAGAGGAACATACCTTCTTTCACTCTCGGAAAAGGAATTATTGCTTCTTTCACGGCATTTTTTTCATCAATTCCGTCGGATGCGGAATACCATCCCGCCGCCGCCGATCCGAGCGATCCCGTGACGGCAACAATATCGCCGGGTTTGGCGCCGCTGCGTGTAAGGACGCGGTGTTCGCATACGCCCGCGGCGGTTCCGCATACCGATCCCGAGCCGGGTTTCGTATCGCCGCCGAGTATCTCCGTACCGCAGAATTCGGCACAGCGATGTATGCCGTCAATTATCTCGTAAAGGACATTCTCATCCGTTTCCGGAGGAAGCGACACCGCCGCCAATATTCCGATCGGTTTCGCACCCATGCTTGCGATATCGCTGAAATTGACTGCCGCCGCCAACCATCCGAACTGCTCCATCGTCATTCCGTTTACCATGTGTCTTTCAAACGATACGACATCGGTACACAATACGATCTTCATTCCGTTGATGTCTATGCATGCGGCATCATCCCCCGGCCCCACGTGCGCTTTTCCTTTAATGTTCTTTAGAATACGGTCAACGAGTGTACGTTCTCCGACATCTTTGAGGGAAACCACGCATTCACGATAACATCCGCATTAAAAAACTTTCAGCGTAGTGGCGGCATGAAATCGCGGCGGATTTCGTGAATGATTCCATCGAAGCATACGCAGGATCGTTTTACCATGGTCGGAACGGCTGTTCCGATTGCCGTCAAACAGAATTTAAACAAGTAAAAGCGTTGTCGGGCATGAGAAAACCGAAGGCCGCAGTCGATATTCTTATGCCTGCGGCCTCTCCATACCGACGTGCACGAGTATTTTGCATAAACGATTAATACGAATCCGATTATGATATACGCTCAATGAGGATAGACATCAGATACGGTAAAGAAGGGACGCAGAGCATGGAGGTGCCTGATGAAAATCTCATAGGAGTCTTTTACCCGAACGATGTGGAATGCGGTTCATCGGAAAAGATCATAAACGAAGCCGTGGACAAACCGATCGGTTCCGCTTCGTTCAAGGAATTCCTGGACGGAGGCAAAGACATAGTGTTCATCGTGAACGACGGTACGCGACCGACGCCGACGGCTGAAGTATTGGATACGCTGTCAAAGAGAATGGATCTGAGGGAAGCAAGATATATCATTGCAACGGGGACCCACAGGGACATGACGGAAGAAGAATACAACTTCGTATTCGGCTCGCATTACGCGAAGCTGAAAGACCGCATAATATGTCACGATTCAAAAAAATCGGAATTCGTACATCTCGGCAGATCAAAGAACGGTACGGATATGGAAGTGAACAAGATCGCTGTCGATGCTGACCGTTTGGTTATGATAACGAGCGTTGAACCGCATTATTTTGCCGGGTATACGGGAGGAAGGAAATCGTTCCTTCCCGGAGTCGCATCTTATAAGACAATCGAGCAAAATCACAGGATGGCGATGAATGCGGAAGCGCAATCGCTCGTTTTGAAAGGTAATCCGGTTCACGAAGATATGATGGATGCGCTTGAAATAATAAAAGACAAACCGATATTCACGATACAAACGGTCTTGGACAGACACCGGAACATATACAAGGCAGCCGCAGGCAATATACACAAAGCGTTTGACGCAGCGGTGGAATGGGCCAACGAAGTTTTTTCAGTAATGATACCGGAGAAGGCGGACCTTGTCATTTCGGTCGCGCCGTATCCGATGGATGTTGATCTCTATCAATCACAGAAAGCCTTGGACAACGGAAAATGGGCACTGAAAGACGGAGGAAAGATAGTAATGGTCTCAAAATGCCGCGAAGGCGTGGGACATGCAACGTTTTTGGATCAGCTGTCAACATCAAATGACCCGAAGACGGTTCTGGAAAATCTTCGGAAAGAATACAAACTCGGATATCACAAGGCGGCAAAAATGGCCGAAATAATGGTACGGGCCGATGTTTGGGCGGTCACCGACCTGAACAAGAATTTAATAAGTTCGGCGAACATGCGCCCGTTCGATACGGTCGCGGATGCAGTCACCGAAGCGTTGAATATCAATCCGAATTCGCGGGTCTTGATATTGACGGACGGAAGCGTCACGATACCCAAGGTGGCTCAATGAGTAAAATTACGACGGACAATCTTGATAAGGTCAAACAGGCGGTGAATATATGCACCATGTGCGGGTTCTGCAAAAGCGTATGTCCGTCGTTCAAAGCAGTCAAATGGGATTCTTCCGCCGCAAGAGGCAGAGTGATACTTTCATACGGTCTTCTGGTCGGAGACATACCGGCGGACGAGTCGGTCATAGAGAACATGTACACATGCACAACGTGCATGGACTGCGTACGCAGATGCCCTTCGAAGGTGAATGTCGTTGAAATCGTGGAACTCTGTCGCGCCGACCTGGTAAAGAACGGACACATACTTCCCAAGCACAAGGCAGCCGCGGAAAATATATTGGAGCACGGCAACCCGTTCGGTGAGAAAGAGTCCGCGGTTGAGCGTCTGAATGTCAAACCCAAGAATTCCGAGATCGGATATTTTCCGGGTTGTGCGGCAACGTTCAGAACGCCCGAGACGGCCGGTGCCGCACTGTCGATATTCAAAAAACTGAACGTCGACCACACGGTCGTAGATTGCAAGTGTTGCGGCAGCGTGATGCAGAGGGTCGGCTGGGATAACGGCGACGTTGTAAAACTCATGGAGAACAATGTCGCCGCAATAAAGAAGCAGGGCGTTGAGACACTCATCGCATCGTGTGCGGGATGCTACAGGATGTTTAAAGAAGAATACCCGAAATTCACGAACATGCCGTTCAGGGTGCTTCATATATCGGAATTCCTCGCTTCGCAAAACTTTAAGCTGAAACCGATGAAACTGAATGCCACGTATCACGATCCGTGCCATCTCGGAAGGCACGCACGCGTATTCGATGCGCCCAGAGATGTCATAAAGATGATACCGGAGATCGCGTTCACGGAGATGGCCAACACAAAGGACACCGGCCGCTGTTGCGGCGGAGGCGGAGGAGTAAGATCCGCTTTCCCCGATGAATCAAAGGCAATGGCGGAAGCAAGACTGACGGAAACGGAGGCCGATCTGATAATAACGGCATGCCCTTTCTGCGTTAATAACCTCAGATTCGGCATGGGTGAAAAGAAAACGCGCGTTACCGATCTGACCGAACTGGTGGACGAACTTTTATGACGGCTCCGACAGAATTGCGCAAAGGCTTTTTGTCATATGACAGACCGAGAATAATGGGTGTGTTGAATCTGACGCCGGATTCGTTCTCCGATACCATCCGGTATTCGGGAAGGGCCGCGGTCGACAGAGTGTTCGAGATGGAGGATGAAGGCGCGGACATAATCGACATAGGAGGCGAATCAACAAGACCCGGTTCTCTTCCGGTATCTCCGGAAGAAGAGATTGCAAGAATAATCGATGTCATCAGAGAAACGGCTTCATCAGCGAACGTTCCGATATCGGTTGATACCATGAATCATGAAACGGCGGAGGCGGCACTGAACGCCGGTGCCGAGATAATCAACGACGTAAGCGGTTTACGAGATGAGCGCATGGCGGATCTCGTTGCATCAGCCGGAGTTCCGGTAATCATAATGCATATGCACGGCCTCCCGAAAACAATGCAGGCGAACACAATGGAAGGAGACGCTGTGTCACAAATATCGGAATTCTTTGAAACGATATGCGAATATGCGGAACTCAAAGGGATAAGGAAGAACAAGATAATTCTCGATCCGGGAATCGGTTTCGGAAAAACGTTTCATCAGAATACGGAAATAATCAGCGGCCTGCGCACATTCGGTAAGAAATTTCCGATACTCACCGGAACATCCATGAAATCTTTCCTGCCGTATGCGTATCCCGATATACCGAGACGGGATGCAAGCATATTATCGGCAACGGAATGCGTCAGAAACGGTGCGAATATTGTGAGAGTGCATGATATAAGAAGAACGCTGAACGCATTAAAGAATGAAAAATTTTATTAGAAACGTGACCGCCGCGATGACTGCGATCGAAACCGCCATGAGAAGATAGAAGCGTGTGTCCAGCCTCTTCGCTTCTCTGACATCGCTTGCGTACTCTTCCGAGCATTCATCGGAGCAAAAATACTCTTTGAACGGGATCGGATCGTCGCAATTCACGCAATGTCCGTGTTCGGGAAGACCTGCCATGTGTTATACATATGCGCAACTTGGTAATATATCTGCGGTTAGACTACATGTAATCAATCTTTTATTAACGATGCAATTGTTCCGCTAACAGATGATATCCGTAAAGGAATACGACAAGGACCGTTTCGACAGGTCGAAGAGGATCGAATGGATCGATATCGGTAAATTACGGGAAAGCCGATGCCTTGTCGTCGGCGCCGGAGCACTGGGGAACGAAGTCGTCAAATGCCTGGTGCTCTCGGGATTCAGAGATATTACGGTTGCGGACATGGATACCGTTGTGATATCAAATCTCAACAGATGCGTCTTTTTCAGAGATTCGGATGTGAACAACGGAACAAAATCCGAGATAATCGCGAAACGTGCGTCGGAATTGGATCCCGATGTAAAAATTACGGCAAAGCAGATGCGCATACAGGAAATGAAGGACTGGGATTTTGATCTGGTGATGGGATGCGTGGACAACATTTCCGCAAGGCTTCACGTGAATGCCCACGCCTGTTATCACCGTATACCGTACGTTGACGGAGGAACGGACGGCATGTTCGGAAAGATACAGGTTGTTCTTCCGGGCGGTCCGTGTTTGGAATGTGCAATGAACAGAAGTCATTACAACGTCTCCGAAACAAGGTTCAGCTGCACCGGAAAAAGTACGTTCAGCACGCCGAAGGCGGCAGCCGAAATAACAACGACCTCGGCGGTGGCGGCAATGCAGGCAAGGGAAGCGGTGAAGATAATATCGGGACGAAAAGATATGTGTACGGAGAACATTGCTTACTATGACGGGATATCGGGCGAAACATTCGTTCTGAAAGTGAGAAAAGACGATTCATGCGGAAATCATATGAATGAGGTGTAAAAATGGGAATACGAGTGGTGGTCAGGAATGCGACGCTCGGTGCCACTTTGAAGATGGATCTGGCACCGAATGAGACGATATATGATATAATCGAGAGCGCGGCGGAATTTTGGAAGAAAGATCCGGGAGCTTATGTTCTGAGAAAGGGGAAATCCTTGCTCAGCGCAAAGGACACGGTGATGGAGGCGAACATAATGAACGAGGACGTTCTGGAACTGTTACCGGACCCGGAGGGAGGGTGAATTGGGACTCCCTCTTCCGGTGCTTCTGAAAAGATTGACGAACGAGTTGCAAAGATGCTCCGGCTACATAGGTTCGGACATAGTCTTCGATCCGAACGAAGTATCGTTCCCCGTGGAGATAACGGTGAACATGACGAACATACCTTCATACGCGAAGATCGACGGAGAACTTATCCAAATAAAAGATCACAGATACAAAGTTGTGATAAATGAAGAATACCCCTATGAAAAACCGATAGCCAGATGGGAAACGCCGATATTCCATCCGAATATAATGCCGCCGGAGGACGGAGGATACGTGTGCATAAAACTTCTCGACAAATGGGAGTTCGGTTCCACGTTGTTATCATTCATGAAGGCTGTTGAACATCTGACGGGTAATCCAAACTCCCTGAATCCGTTCGGCACGGATGTATGCATGGAAGCATCAAGATTTTATTCGGAAAATGAAGCGAAGATAAAAGCATCGGTAAGCTTCGGGAGGCATTGATGCCGCACATAACTCAGCACGATGTTCGAAACATCCCGGAACGGAAAAGGATGGTCAATGCCGATCTGTTTGTTTCGGAGGTTGCAATATCGGAGATGCTCGATCACGCCGAGAAGGGAGCATCCGAGAATGCGGAGGTGATGGGGCTGTTGGTCGGTCATGTGTACAAAGACGACAAAGGAATTTACGCGGAGGCCGACAAATCGGTGACCGCCCGGTTACATGCGGACGAGGTCAGTGTAAGGTTCGACCATTCCGACATGATTCGGCTGTTCGATGCGCTGGATGATTTGGATTTCGAGTATATGATCGTCGGATGGTATCATTCACACATAGGGATAGGATGTTTCATGTCCGAAACCGACATTCAAACGCATTCGTCCGTATTCGGTGAATCCGGTTTCGCGGTGGTCATCGATCCGATAAAAGAAGAATTGAAAGTTTTCAAAGGTTCCGAAAACGGTACGGAAGAAGCATCGATGGTCGTAATGGAAACTCACACCCATATGGCGTGACGCCTTCTCATGTCGGATTCCGTCACATTGAGGCGGGCCATCACCGTCGGTATTATACTGTCGAAGAACAGATTCGATGATTCCTCGAAAATGGTCCCGAGAGGTGCGTTGGCGGCCCTTTCCTTATCTTTGACGGTAGGCAGATGTATCACGACATCAGACGCATTCGCCATTTTACTGTCGATGTTCGCGGTTACGGCGACAACCTTGGACCCTATGCGCCTGGCTATGTTGGCAGTCTGAACTGCGGACATGGTATCGCCGGTGTTTGATATGAGAATCGTAAGATCATCCTTTTTTATTATGGGTGTGGTCATGTCTCCGACGAAATGGACATCCAGCCCGAGTTGGACAAGGCGCACGCAAAAGAATTGGCCCGACAGTCCGGATCGCCCGGAACCGTACACGAACACGGTCTTCGATGAGACTATGCCGTCTATAAGCGAATTCACGGCCGCAGGGTCAACGGACGTGACGGATTTTCTGACAGCTTCAAGTATGTAGTCAAGTGAGGACATCACTCTTCCTCTGCGTCGGCCTCGGCCGCAGAGGCCTCATCCTTCTTTTTGGCCCTTATGACCTTCGCCACCCTTTTGGTGAGAACGCGCTCGTGTATGACCTTCATGTACATCGCATCATGTTCAAGCAACGGCGAACCCGATATCACGGTGGCGCCACACTTAAGGTCGATGAGCGTCTCGGCGAGCGGTTCGAATTTCAAATCTCCCTTTTTGATGGGCGTGAACCTGCGTTCGTTGCCGTCATGGTACTCAACACCGGAGAACAATGTATGGATACCGTCATTGCAATACGGCTCCACTTTTTCCAAGAGATCCTTAAAGTCCGCGGAAGTGATCAGCGAACCTCTGGTTCTGGAGTGATGGTGAGGGAAATTGATGACGGGTACAACGCCGTCTATCTCATCACACAGTGAAAGAATCTGCTCCAGCGAACCGAAGGCCTCCTGTCGTCCAGTGATCTCTATACCGAGCCTTGTCGTTATGCCGTTATCGTTCCACCATTCCATTATCGCCGCAACATTGTCAATGATGTTCGCATCGGTCTCGGCGGTGTCATTAACGTCTTTGTAAAGGCCGAGATTGGTGGTGACGATATCGCCTCCGAGCGCATTGGATATTATTCCGCAGTGTCTGATGTTGTTCAAACTCCTTTCGGTAAGTTCGTTACTGCTTCCGAGGTCCATGTAGTACGGCGTGTGCAATGAGATCTTGACATCAAGTCTCTCGGCCATCTTGCCTATCGGTATCAACGAACCGTAAGAGTCGGCGATGCCGGATGCCATTCTGACAAGCACGTCATCTTCTTCGATCGGTTCTCTCGGGTCGCATATCGGAACATCGTCCCTGATGAATTCAACCACGAGGCCGTCTTTCAGTTCGGCGATGCATAAACCTATTTCCTCTTCTTCGGGGTAGCGATCAACGGTCCCGGCTCTCACCATGGGTATCTCAATGGCCGTGAGGCCGAGATTGTGTACATCTTCAATGCCGTCTTTCAACGTGCGGCCTTTGCATGACAACGGAATTCCTGCCGGACCGAATCTGATCATTTATGCACCTCGGGACAGTACTCCCAACTTCAGGCTACTATTTATTTTATTGTCAGGATGGGATGCCGCATACGACCTTAACGGACGGAATATGCGGACAACACGTGACGCAAAACGTCTCCGAATCACAAAGGACGGCGGTCGTGCGCACGGGGCACGCCCGCCCTTAAGGAAGGGGAGGCGGACGGATATGTTTATAAATAACCTGTTCATTGGAGCGTTACCCGATGTCGGGAGAGTCAGAACTATGAAGAGAGTCTTCAAAACAGATCCGAACCTCCTCGCCCTGATCGATGATCTGAAGGCGAAGGAAAGAGAGACCGGAGCTGCCATCTGGCGAGACATTGCGAAGAGACTTGAGAAACCCAGAAGGAACTGGGCGGAACTGAACCTTAGCAAACTTGACAGAT
>Ga0123353_10000520_pt1 | contig 47503 bp, 33 predicted proteins | sample TergutLab28metaG_3_FD_92763 | JGI IMG/M metagenome (GOLD analysis project Ga0123353, IMG submission 92763) | Labiotermes labralis P3 segment gut microbial communities from Petit-Saut dam, French Guiana - Lab288 P3 | ecosystem: Host-associated > Arthropoda: Insects > Digestive system > Gut ... | reverse complement strand
TTTTTATGCCAGACAACGCAAGCTCCTCGAGGCAAAACCAGTAGAAAGGAGCAAGCTTAATGAACAAGGCAGGAACCATAATTTTAGAAATAGCTCTATTTGCCGCAGTGGTATTTTTGTTTCGTCTCCATATTAAAGTCCAGAAAAATGAAGATGGAACATCATCGTCTCTGTTCGAGTGCGAGCCCATGAGCGGCGAAGAAATGATGTCAGCGCTTGGACATGTGGGCGGTATCATAAGCGGACACATGACACCGACTCTGGGATAATGGTCAGAAATCCGTCAACCCCAACCCCAGCGAAATGCCTATACACCAAGCCTTTCCCGACCCCGGTTAGCCCCACCAAAAACAGCAATATGCGTCCCGTAATGGTCAAAATAATGGTCAGGCACAAGCTGGAGGCAAATAACAGAAGGACAACAACAGAAAAGCCAAAGCCGCAAAGTCAATCGTGTCAAGACTTTGCGGCTTTTTGGCGGTGGTCGGAGTGTCGAGATTCGAACTCGAGGCCTCTTGGTCCCGAACCAAGCGCGATACCAAACTTCGCCACACCCCGGAAGTTATTATGTTTTTGCGCCATGATAGTATAACGTAATTTGTTTGCTTTGTCAAGCCCTTTTTGCGGGCATAAATGTGTTTGCAGGCGACGCCGCTCAAAAAATCTTTTTGGCTATTGAAAGTTTGCCAATGATACTGTATAATCAAAGCATACTTCAAAGAAGGGGAGTCAAGCATATGGTAGCGGTTACGAAATTTCTTTCCCCGGTCGTGTCCATCCTGATCATCATCGGCATGTACACCGGGTTGTACAACCCCTGCAAGGAGGCCTTTGTCCCGGTGGCAATCGAGGAGGCCGGGGCGTATGACGGGGACGTCCTGACCCTCATCGAGGACGGCGTAAGCCAGTACGTCATCGTCGTGGGGGCGGATGCCATCCCGGCGGAGTTGACGGCGGCGGCGAAGCTGCAGGGCTTTCTGAAGCAGATCAGCGGCGTGGAGCTTGCAATCGTGGAGGACAGCGCCCCGGAGCGGGACAAGGAGATCGTCGTCGGCGACACAAAGCGCTATACCGTGGACTATGCGCCAGAGGGCAGGGAGCCTCTGGGCACCGATGGCTTCATCATCCGGACCGTGGGGGACAAGCTCGTGCTGGCGGGCGGCAAGCCGCGCGGGACCCTCTACAGCGTGTACGATTTCCTGGAGAAATTCCTGGGTTGCCGCTGGCTTGCCAAAAAGTTCACCATCATCCCGGAGCGGGATGCCGTGGCTGTCCCCGCGGGGATCGAGGAATACGAGGTGCCGGCCTTTATCTACAGGCAGCCCTCCACCCTCCCCAGGGTGACAGGCAGGGATAGCAGCTACACCAATGAGGATGACGTCGATTACTCCCTGGCCAACCGGGTCAACGCCCAGGGCATGATCGGCAACTCCACCTACGGCGAGGAGTACGGCGGGATCATCTCCTGGCCTGTGACCCACTCGGCTTTGACAATCCTGCCTCCGGACACCTATTTCGACGAGCACCCGGAATACTTCGCCAAGGAGGAGGACGGCACGCCGATCCCCTGCGAGCACCATGAAAACAACCCCTGCCTGACCAACGAGGACGTCATCCAAATCTACATCCAATACGCCCTTGACAGGATGGAGGAGAATCCCGGCCTGCAGGGGATCTCCATGGGCCTGAATGACAGCGGCACGATCTGCCAGTGCAGGGCCTGCAAGGCGGTTTACGCCGAGGAGAACAGCTCCCAGGCGGGCGCGCTCATGCGGGTGCTCAACCGGGTCTGCGAGGCATTGGCGGAGGCGGGCCATACCGAGGTCACCATCAACGCCTTCGCCTACGGCACCGCCACCGTCGCGCCCAACGTGGACCTGCACCCGAACATCGTCGTCCATTTCTGCCCCATCAACATGTGCTACCTCCACAGGCCCGGGGAGAGCGACTGCCCCGAGAACGAATTCTACTTTGAGGAGACGCTGAAGGGCTGGGGCAAGATCGCGAAGAAGATGTGCGTGTTCGAATACCCCCTGTCCTACAACGAGCCCGGGGCCCCCTACGCGATCTGGGGCGTTCTCCAAGACTATATGCAGCTCTATTACGACAACAGCGTGGTCGGCCTGACCTCCTGCGTCGCCACAATCCACGACCTCAATTTCTACGAGATGACGGCCTATCTCTACGCCCGGCTGCTGTGGGACCCCTTCCTGGATATGGAGGCGCTCTACGCGGATTTCCTGCCCAAATATTACGGCGGCGGCTGGCAGTACATCCGCGAATACCTGCGCTTCACCGCCGACGAATGCGCCGGCCGCACCATCGGCGGGGTGACCTACCACACCACCTCCCTCGACGGCTGCTCCAAAACCGGCCTGCTGGCCATGACCAACAACGAGATCAAATACACCGACGCCCTGTGGGCCAAGGCGAAGGAGTTGGCGGGCAGCGAGCGGTGCCTCGAAAACGTCCGACGGGCGGAGATCTCCTTCCGGACGTGGAAGTCCGACAATTTCCGCGCCGAGTTTTGGCCGGTCAACCTCACCGGCTCGCGCATGCGGTCCAACAAGCAGCTCTATGACGACCTCTGCGAGCTGTGCACCGATGACTTCGGCTACGTCTGGCACAACCAAAACGACTATCTGGCGCAGCCAGAGGACTTCTACAACCTGAAGCTGTACCTGCTCTTCCCCAAGATGTGGTCCTGGCGGCAGTTGGGCAGGGACAACGAGGGCCAGGTCAAGAATATCTTCGAGCTGCTGCTGAAGTCGATACTTTAGCTGCGCGACAGGAGGCGGGAGCTTGAACACGGTCCGGAAGATGCTGGATTCCAATTATGACGGCATAAAAGAAGCTATCGAGCAGGCCTATCGCGCCATAGGCGCTTTTCAGGACGACCGGAAAGACGCCTGCAAACGCGATGCAATGCTTGCGGCGGTCGCCCGGGCCACGGATACCCTCCGCGTCTTCAAGGAGTACATTCCCGCCTACAAACAGCGGTATTTTGATATCGTGGATCGTCATGTGGCGCTGGGCTTGAGTGAGCGGGACCTGATCATGGCGTTCGACCGCATGGTTTTTGAGTTGCACACGCGCCTGGAGGACAGCGCCAAAAACAGGCCGGACTTCCGCCTGCAGGCGTGGAGCCCCCTGATGCTGGAAATCTTAAACGGGCGCAGGCAGATTGAACCGGACGGCGGGACGGCAGAAATCGGCGCGGACGAATTTATCGCGTCGGGACAGAGCGTCGTCGTCGGCACCGTTGCGGCCCCGGCATTCCGGGCATCCGGCGTAGAAGAGCTGCAACGGATGCCGCGCGGGTCCATTTTGCTCTCCCAAATGACCACGCCCGATTTTGTGGTTGCTCTTGACAAGATTGCCGGCATCGCGACAGAGCAGGGCGGCCGGTTCTGCCATGCCGCCATCCTGGCGAGGGAATTCAACCTTCCGTGTATTGTCGGCTGCGGGAAGTTCATCCACACGGTTCAAAACGGCGATATGCTGGTCCTGGACGCGTACAACGGGATCATTTTGAGAAAAACAGCTTGATCAGGGGGATCAGCTCATTCTTCCTCGCCGATGTACCCGTACATCCTCCCCAGCCAGTAGCCGAAGAGGTAGTCGTGCCCGTTGAACTCCCAGATCTCGTCCTCGTCCTTGCCGTCCCACCCCTCGTTGTAGGGGTTCTGCACCCAGGCGGACCAGTCCTTTTTGCGCCGGTCGATGGGGATGGGCATCTCCTCCTCCGCCTCGGGCGAGCGCGGGGCGGGATCATAGGTGAAGCAAAACTGCTTCTCGTATTTCGCGATGGTGTCCTTGCTCCATTTCATGCGCAGGGGAAACAGGCGCAGGGTTTCCGTGGCCGTCACGGGCACGTCGTCCTCGCCGTCGTCGAAGTATTTCCTGAAGGCGTAGTTGTAGATCGGCGTCCCCGTCACGCGGATGCCGTGGTGGATGGGGTCGCCCTCCCAAAAGCCTCTCACGGCCTGCACCAGGTAGCCCTTCATCGCGTCGGGGATGCCCAGGTCGCTGGTCATGAAGCGGTGCTCCATGAATTCGTAGGGGGTCATGCCGTTGGGCAGGGCGATCTCCTCCCCGCTGTAGCCCCTGGACAGCACACGCAGGCCCTGCAGGTAGATGGCGTAGAGGGCCGGGTCCTCCTCCAGCTCCAGCAGGGGCAGCAGTTCCATGATGTGCATGACGTTGTCGCTGTGGTTGGAAAAGGGGGGCGGGACGGGGAGCCACGCCGCCGGGGTGTAGCCCGCCAGCTGGTCCTCCAGGGCGATTTTGCGGTAGAGCGCGCCGTAATTTTCGTCCCCGGTGACGTATTCGGCGATCTTCAGGTGCTGCAAAAGCAGCAGCCCGTGGAGGTGCTCCTCCGCGATGAGGTGCTCGACCGTATAGTTGCCCCACACGGTCATCTCCCCATCGGGGTCGATGATGCGGAAGCCGTTCTCCACCAGCGTGTCCACCAGCTCTGCCACGTCGCGGGCGATCATCGCCCGTTCGGCCTCATCCGCGGCGAGCTTGTAGGCGTAGTAGAACCCGAAGAACACGCCGTCCATCTGGTCCGTGGAGACGTCGCCGTTCCAGCGCACGCCCTGCGCCTCGTTGACATGCCAATCGTGGCCGCCCTCCATGAAGTTGGGGTCGTTCAGGGGCCAGAAGGCCCTTGCCAGCAGCCCCTTCTGGCCGCTGACATGGCAGAGCCTGTCCAGGCCGCGCAGCAGCAGGGAGACCGTCCTCTTATCCTCTGGGTCCCCTGTAACGGCGTATTTGAACGAGAACGCCGCGGTCATCATGCCCGTCATATAGGCGTCGTCGGGCATGTTGTAGGCGGCAAAGGGGATGTCGGGGGTCGGGTTCTTCAGCTTGCAGAGGATCTGGCCGTCCAGGCAAAAGCGGGAGAACAGGTCGTACTGAAAGATTTCGGCCTTTTTGCGCATGGTCAAGGGATAGTCAGGCATTGTCAGTCGTCCTTTCATGAAATATATTTTAATTATAAAAGATTCTCCAAAAAAGTCAATAAGCAAAGGAGCAATTACCTATGTCCTTCAAAGTTGCTTTCATTGGCGCGGGGAGCGTCGGCTTCACCCGCAGGCTGCTCAGCGACCTCATGGCCGTGCCGGAGTTCCGCGATATCGAGGTGTCCTTCATGGACATCAACCCGCACAACCTGGACATGGTCACGCGGCTGTGCCAGCGGGACCTGGACGAGAACGGTGTCCCGATCCGGATTCACGCCACGCTCGACCGCCGCGAGGCGTTCAAAGATGCCCGTTACATCATCTGCTGCTTCCGCATCGGCATGCTGGAGGCCTTCGAGCTGGACGTGGACATCCCGCTGAAGTACGGCGTCGACCAGTGCGTGGGGGATACCCTGTGCGCCGGGGGGGTCATGTACGGCCAGCGCGGCATCGCCGAGCTCCTCGATGTGTGCAAAGACATCCGCGAGGTGGCGCAGCCGGGGGCGCTCCTGCTCAACTACGCCAACCCCAACGCCATGATGACCTGGGCCGCCAACAAGTACGGCAAGGTGCGGACCATCGGCCTGTGCCACGGCGTGCAGGGCGGCCACAGCCAGATCGCCGGGGCCCTGGGCCTCAAAAAGGAGGAGGTCGATATCATCTGTGCGGGCATCAACCATCAGACCTGGTACATCTCCGTCAAGCACGGGGGAGGGGACCTGCTGCCCAAGATCCTGCCCGCCTACGAGGCCAGCGAGCACCTCTCGAAGGCCGAAAAGGTGAGAATTGACGTCTTGCGCAACTTCGGCTACTACTCGACTGAGTCCAACGGCCATTTGTCCGAGTACCTGGCCTGGTATCGCAAGCGCCCTGAGGCCCTGGAGGACTGGATAGACCCCCGGTTCGGCTGGTCCAACGGCGAGACCGGCGGCTACCTGCGCGTGTGCCGCGAGGGGCGCAACTGGTTCGAGGAGGACTTCCCCAACTGGATGCAGGCGCCGCCCAACCGGTTCACCCAAGACCAGCGCAGCAGCGAGCACGGCTCCTACATCATTGAGGGCCTGGAGACCGGGCGGCCGTATCGAGGCCACTTCAACGTGATGAACGACGGCTGCATCACGAACCTGCCCGCCGAGTGCGTGGTCGAGGTCCCCGGCTACGTCGACGGCAACGGCGTGAGCATCCCGAAGGTGGGCGAGCTGCCCCTGGGCTGCGCCGCCGTCTGCTCCCAGAGCGCCTGGGTGCAGCGCCTGGCCGTGGAGGCCGCCGTGGCCGGGGACGTCCAACTGCTGCGCCAGACCATGCTGATGGACCCCCTCACCGGTGCGGTGTGCACCCCGCCGGAGATCCTCCAGATGGTGGACGAGATGCTCATCGCCCAGGCGCAGTGGCTGCCCCAGTACGCCGGGGAGATCGAGCGGGCCAAGGCGCGCTTCGCCGACCCGGCCCGGCACGTCCCCTATCGTGAGACCCCGGGCGTCCGGCTGAAGGTCAAGAGCGTGGAGGAGATGCGCGCCCAAAAGGAGGAGTCCCGGAAAAATGCCGCCGCAGCGGACAAGGCGTAACTGTAGAGACGCACGGCTGTGCGTCTCCATATCAACGCAGATGTTTTACAGGAGACGCACAGCCGTGCGTCTCTACAAACAAAATGATTAAGAGGTATACAATGCATCTCTCCCCATCACAAAAAAAGCGCTACCGCGCCTTTTGGGCGGGCGGCGCCTATGAGCGCTGCTGCCTGTACCTCACCGCGCCCGCTGGCAGGCAGAGCGGTCCCAGACCGCCCGCGCCCGCCAGTACCGCCCAGGCCTGGGAGGACCTGGATTTACGCACGCAGAGGGCCGTGTGGGATACCGGGAACACCCTGTACTATGCCGAGGGCTTCCCCTCGGTGTTCACCAACTTCGGCCCGGGCTGCATGGCGGCCATGGTTGGCGGCTCCCACCGGTGGGCCCCGGGCACCGTCTGGTTCGAAAACGAGCCCGTGATCACCGATTGGGCCAACCCTCCTGCGCCCACCCTGCGCAGGGACAGCGAGATGTACCAGTTGGTGGACGCGTTTACAGAAAAGCTGATGGCCGCAGGGGAGGGGAGGTTCTTCGCCTCGGTCACCGACATCGGCGGCTCGTACGACATCCTGGCCGCCCTGCGGGGCACGCAGGATTTGCTGCTGGACCTGCTGGACCACCCGGATGAGGTCCAGGCGTACGTCAGACAGCTCCAACCGGTCTGGATGGAGTATTTCCGGCAATACGCCGACCGCGCCATCACCCGGCAGGGGGGCATGACCGCCTGGATGCCCATCTGGTCCGATACGCCCTGGTACCCCCTGCAGTGCGATTTCTCCTATATGATCTCGCCGGAGATGTTCAAAGAATTCATCCTACCGGACTTGAGATACCAGACGGAGCGCCTGGACCGGAGCGTCTACCACCTGGACGGCCCCGGCGAGCTCCCGCACGTGAAGCACCTGCTAAGTCTGCCCCGGCTGGGCGCCATCCAGTGGACCTCCGGCTCCGGGAACGAGGATGTCTGGCACGAGCGCTGGTTCGGGCTGTACGAGGAGATCCAGGCGGCGGGCAAGGGCCTTGTACTGTTGGGCGTCCCGCCGGAGCGGCTTGAATCCCTGCTGCGGCACGTATCCACCAAAGGGCTGTACGTCACCTGCCGGGCCCGCGACGCCGCCGAGACGGAGGAAATCATCCACATGGCGGAATGCTTCGGGGTAAAATGAAATTACCGTTAAATAATGTAGAGACGCACGGCTGTGCGTCTCCTGTGAAAACAGGTTCCCTGTGGAAACAAAACCTTGCTTGCATTTGAGACGCACAGCCGTGCGTCTCTACATATTGCCTCCCTATTCCCCCCTTTGATAATTCTCCGCCTGCCGGGTGAACATCTCGTAATATTTCCCCTGCGCCGCCATCAGCTCGTCGTGGGTGCCGCGCTCGATGATCTCGCCGTTGTCCATGTGATAGATCACGTCGAAATCCCGCACGGTGGAGAGCCGATGGGCGATCATGAGGGTCGTGGCGGTGTTGGAGGCATCCAGGATGATCCGCATGAGCCTGTATTCGGCCAGGGGGTCCAGGGCGGAGGATGGCTCGTCCAGCACCAGCAGGCCGAACTCCCCCGTGAACAGCCGCGCCAGGGTCAGGCGCTGCGCCTCCCCGCCGGAGAGCGCGATGCCGTCCTCCGTGAACTCGCGGGAGACCATCGTGTCCAGGTTGTTGTCCGCCTTCTCCAGCACGCCCTCCAGCCCCAGCTTATGTATCACCTCAATGAGCTGCTCGTCGGGCACCTCGTTGTAGACCGTCAGGTTGTCGCGCAGGCTCATGGCCAGGACCCGCACGTCCTGGAACGCCACGCCGATGTGCAGCCGCAGCTTGTGTATGTCATACTCCTTGATATCCGTCCCGTTGATCAGCACCGCGCCGCCGGTCACGTCGTAGAGCCGCAGCAGCAGCTTGGTCAGCGTGGTCTTCCCCGCGCCGTTTTCGCCCACGATCGCGACGCGCTGCCCCGATTTGATATGTAAATCCAGGTGCTCGATGGCGAAGGCGGCGTTCTCGTAGCCAAAGCTGACGTCCCGCAGCTCGATGTCGTATACGCCCTCGGGCGGGGCAATCGCCTCTTCGCGCGGGGGCTCGATCTCCGACTTTGCCTCAAAGAACGCCGCGGCCCGCTCGCCGTACAGGCTGTTCTGGAAGAGGTCCTTCACGTTGGAGAACACAGTTTCCAGGTTGGAGGCAAGCGCGGCGGAGGCCACCGTGAGGGAGGCGTACTGCCCGATTTTCGTGATATCGCCCTCGATGATGAACAGGACGATATACGCCAGGATGCCGGCGGTTTGAATGGGCGAAAGCAGTTCCTGCACCATATAAAATGGGAGCGTCTTTTTCACGAAGGCCCGGTAGGCGTCCCTGCTGCGGCTGATCACGCTGTGCACGGTGCCCAGGAATTTCAGCCCCGCCCCGGAGGAGCGCAGCTCGGCGGCGTTTTCCTTCTGTTTGAGCAGGCGCGTCACATATTCCACCGGCCTCCAGCGGTCCCTCCAGGTCGCCTGCAAATCGGCCTCGGGCTTGAGGGTAGGCAGCAATATCACGCCGTTGAGAATGACGAAGAACAGCGTCACCCCAAGCAGGAGGGGGCCTGCGGCGGTGATGAGCGTGATCATGCCGGCCATTGTGCCCAGGCCCTTCAGGATGCCCGGCAGGAGATGCATCGTCCAGGAGGCGTAGCGCGGGTAGTCCTCCTGGGCAATGGAAAATTTCTTGAAGTATTCCGGGTTGTCGTAATACTTGAAATCCGTAAACAGCGCTTTTTCGTTCACGTCGTTGCGCAGGCGGAGATCGATTTTCTGCACCTTGAGCCGGGCATAGCCCAGCTGGTAAAGCTCCTGCAGCGCGGCAATCAGGGCGATGCCCAGGGTATACATGCCGATGGTGAGAAGTATCTCCTTGCGCTGCGCCCCGGCCACTACCGCGTCGATGGCCTGCTTGGGCAGCAGCGTGGCGAGATAGGTGGACACGGGCTGCACCAGCGCCGACATAACGACAGTGATGATCATGTAGAGCTTGCCGTATTTCCAGTATGGCTTCAACAGAAAAAAGATATACTTGATCTTGGCCAGCCCCTTGGGTTTCTTTTCTTTCATGGGTTCTCCTTATCTTCTTCTCTCTCTTGCTGCCATTATACAACCATTTTTTCTGCATTGCAAGCCTTGTATTTCCCAAAAAAGTATGCTATAATAGATATGTGAAAAAACAGGCCTGTCGAGAATCGGCAGGCCTGTCTATTTGTATAAGCTTTACCGCCCCTCCAGCCGCTCCCGCGCCACCGAAAGCATCAGCTTGATCCGGTTCTCCTGGTTCGTGCGCGTCGCGCCGGGGTCGTAGTCGATGGCCACGATGTTCGCGTCCTTGTGGTCCTCGCGGATGGCGCGGATCATCCCCTTGCCCACGATGTGGTTCGGCAGGCAGCCGAAGGGCTGTGTGCAGATGATGTTCCCGATGCCCGCGTGGATGAGCTCCAGCATCTCGCCGGTGAGCAGCCAGCCCTCGCCCATCTTGTTGCCGTCGCTGACGTACTCGCCCGCCAGGCGCTTGATGGTGGCGAAGTCCGCCGGCACGCGGAAGCACTCCTGCGTCTTCACCGCGCGGATCAGCCTCTTCTGGAAGAACGAGAATACGAGCTTGATCGCGGCGGAGGCCAGGGCCTTCTTGTATTTGATGTGGTAGCGCCTGGTGTCCACCAGGTGGTGGTCCCCCATGAAAATGAGGAAGTCCAGCAGGCCGGGCACGACGGCCTCGCAGCCCTCGTCGGCCAGCAGCTGCTCCAGGTTGTTGTTGCCCAGCGCGGCGTATTTGATATAGATCTCCCCCACGATGCCAACCGTCACCTTCGGCGCGCGTTGGGCGGGGATGGCCGCGAAGTCCGCCGCGATGGACGCCAGGGTCTTGCTGAGATGCCGCAGGCTCATCCTCCGCTTCAGCAGGCGCCGCATCCATTCCTCCACCAGGGCGTCGCTGTCGCCTTTGTTGATCTCGTAGGGCCGGCACTGGTTGGCCAGGTTCATCAGCAGGTCGGCGTAGACGATCACGCCGATCAGCTCCACATAGGCCTTTGGCGCGAATTTGAAGCCGGGGTTTTTCTCCATCCCCGCCAGGTTGAACGAGATCACGGGGATGTGCTCCCAGCCGCGCTTTTTCAGGGCCTTACGGATCAGGTGGATATAGTTCGAGGCGCGGCAGCCGCCGCCGGTCTGCGTCATCAGCAGGGCGACCCTGCCCATGTCGTATTTCCCGCTCTCCAGGGCGTCCATCATCTGCCCGATCACCAGCAGCGCCGGGTAGCAGGTGTCGTTGTGCACGCTCTGCAGGCCCTGGTCCACGATCTCCCGGTTGGTGGAGGTCAGCAGCTCCACGCGGAAGCCCTGCTCCCGCAGGATCTGCGCCAGAAAGGTCAGGTGGACCGGCAGCATCATCGGCATGAGGATGGTGTACTCCCGCCGCATCTCCTCGGTGAACAGCAGGCGCCCTGTCTCGTCATAGATCAGTTCCGCCATTATCTCACCGCCTCCAGTAATGATCTCAGTCTTATCTTGGCCGCGCCCAGGTTGTTGATCTCGTCGATCTTGATCAGCGTGTAGATCCGGTTGCCCCTCTCCAGGATGTCCTTGACCTCGTCGGAGGTGATGGCGTCGAGGCCGCAGCCGAAGGAGATCAGCTGCACCAGCTGCACGCGCGGGCGCTCAGTGACGAACTTCGCCGCGGCGTACAGCCTGGAGTGGTAGGTCCACTGGTTCAGCACGTGCACGTTGAACTTCTCCCGGGGTCTCAGGCAGTCCTCCGAGAGCACCGCGCAGCCCAGGGAGGTGAGCAGCTTGTGGATGCCGTGGTTGATCTCCGGGTCGGCGTGGTAGGGCCGCCCGGCCAGGACGACGGCCTGCGCGCCGTGTTCCTCCGCCCAGGCAAGGGCGCGCTCGCCGAAGGCGTAGAGGTCCCTCTGCCAGCGCCGGTAGGACCGGTAGGCCTTGATCACGGCGGCGTGGGTGACGGCCCGCGGTACATCGAACTCCTCCTTGAAGTACCGCGCGGCCAGCCGCGGAAAGCTTTTCGCGTGGGGGGCCATATAGGGGGCCAGATATCTTGCGCTTTTCAGCTGCGGGATGTTCGCCTTGAGCAGCTCCGGGTAGAACGCCACCACCGGGCAGTTGTAGTGGTTGTCGCCCATGCCCTCGTCGAAGTTGTAGGGCAGGCAGGGGTTGAAGATCGCGGTGACGCCCGCGGCCAGCAGCTTTTCGATGTGCCCGTGGGTGAGCTTCGCCGGGTAGCAGACGGTGTCGGAGGGGATCGTGTGCTGCCCTGCGAGGTACAGGTCGCGGTCGGAGAGCCCCGAGCACACCACCTCAAAGCCGATCTCCGTGAGCAGGGTGTGCCAGAAGGGCAGCAGTTCGTACAGGCCCAGCCCCAGCGGCAGGCCGATCTTCCCCAACGGCGCCGTAGCGCCGTTGGCCCGTGGCTTGGGCTGGAACGACAGCAGCAAATCTTTTTTATACTCATACGCGTCCGGGATGTCAGCGGCCGCGCCGCCCAGGGGCTTCTCGCAGCGGTTGCCCGAGATATATTTCCGCCCGCCGCTGAAGGTGTTGAAGGTCAGGCGGCAGCGGTTGCCGCACAGGCCGCAGCGCGCGCTCCTCGATTCGCAGGAGAACGCCCGCAACTCCTCCAGGGAGAGCAGCGTACTGCCGTGGGTCCAGCCGTCCGCGTCCTGCCCCATCGCGTAGAGCGCCGCGCCGTAGGCCCCCATCAGCCCGGCGATCTCGGGCCGCGTCACCTCCCGGCCGATCTCCCGCTCAAACGCGCGCAGGATGGCGTCGTTGAGGAAGGTACCGCCCTGCACCACGATGTGCTCGCCCAGCTCCTTGGCCGAACGCGCGCGGATTACCTTGTACACCGCGTTTTTTACCACGCTCACGCTCAGGCCTGCCGAGATGTCGTCCACGCCCGCGCCGTCGTTCTGCGCCTGCTTCACGCTGGAATTCATGAATACCGTGCAGCGCGAGCCCAAGTTCACGGGCCGCCTGGCGAACAGCCCAAGCTTCACGAAGTCGGCGCAGGAGTAGCCCAGCGCGCTGGCGAAGCTCTCGATGAACGAGCCGCAGCCCGAGGAGCAGGCCTCGTTGAGCATGATGGAATCCACCGCGCCGCCGCGCAGCTTGAAGCACTTCATGTCCTGCCCGCCGATGTCGATGATGAAGTCGACCTCCGGGTTGAAGGCCCTGGCGGCGCGGTAGTGCGCGGTGGTCTCCACAATGCCGTGGTCCACGCCGAAGGCGTTTTTGATGAACTCCTCGCCGTAGCCCGTCACCGCCGCCCCGCGGATGTTGACGCGCTCAGAACAGCTCTCTCTGATGGCGATGAGCTGCTCCCGCACCGCGCGCAGGGGATCTCCGTGGTTGGAGGCGTAGTAGCTGTAGAGCAGGCAGCCCCCCTCGTCGATGAGCGCCAGCTTCGTGGTGGTCGAGCCTGCGTCGATGCCGATATACGCGTCGCCGCTGTACTGCGCCAGGTCCGCCCGGGGCACGCTGTTCCTCCCGTGCCGCGCGGCAAACGCGTCGTAGGCCTCCTGCGATTCGAACAGCGGGGGCAGTGCCTCGGCGCCAGCCTCCTGCTTCCGGGTGTCCAACAGGGCCTCCAGAGCCCGCGCGGGGTCCATGGCCCCTTTCTCGCCGCTGCGCAGGGCCGCGCCGATGGCAACATAGTACTGCGCGTCCTCCGGGAAGACCGCGTGCTCCTCATCCAACCCAAGCGTCTGTGTGAAGCGCTCCCGCAGACCCTGCAAAAAGGTCAGCGGCCCGCCCAAAAAGCAGACCTTCCCCTTGATCTCTCGCCCCTGGGCCAGCCCCGCGATGGTCTGGCTCACGATCGATTGGTAGATCGAGGCCGCGATGTCCTCCTTCACCGCCCCCTGGTTCAGCAGCGGCTGGATGTCCGACTTGGCGAACACGCCGCAGCGGGAGGCGATGTTGTAGATCTGTTTATGCTGCAGGCTCAGCCTGTCCAGCTCCTCCAGGGAGAGCGACAGGAGCGAGGCCATCTGGTCGATGAAGGCGCCGGTGCCGCCCGCGCAGCTGCCGTTCATGCGCTCCTCCATGCCGCCCGTGAGGAAGAGGATCTTCGCGTCCTCGCCGCCCAACTCCACCACCGCGTCCACCGCGCCGATGCGCTCCTGCACAGCGAAGCGGGTGGCGAAGACCTCCTGCACGAATTCGAGGCCCGCCGCCGCCGCGATCTTCAGCGCCGCGGAGCCGGAGAGCGCCAGGGAGACCGGTTCATCCCCGACGACCGCAATCGCCTCCCGGAGCATGTCCGCCGCGGCCTGGCGGGTTTTGGAGTGGTGCCGCTGGTATTTTTTGAATATAATTTGATGTTCACTGTCAAGCACCACCACCTTCACCGTGGTGGAGCCGATGTCGATCCCGATGCGGGCATTGGCCATAGCTTCCTCCTTTCCAATGGATAGAAACAAAATCCTCGGAGCAACCGTCAGCTTTGTCGTTTTTCCGATGGAAACTCCTCCATGCCCCTTATTTTTCTGCTTTTTCCTATTGAAACCGGCGGCGATTGATGCTACAATAAGAAAAACGGCGGATTATGACGAACATATGGGGGTGCCCTTGAAAAAGACATTCGCGATCCTATTTGCGGTTGTCATCGCGGCGGCGATGGCGGCCCTGGCCTGGTATTCCCTGCAGGACAGGGAGCAGAGAGTGGTGGCGCGGGAATACGGCGGCGATTTCGCCTACACCGGCAGCCTGCGCAACGGCCGCTTCGACTACCGCGGCGAGGCTATTTTTGCCGACGGCGCGCGCTTCAAGGGCTATTTTTCCAATGGGCGCGTCTTCGCCGGCTACTATACCCCCGTCGACGACTGGCGCTTTGAGGGCCAATTCCGCGATGGAAAAGTTGGCGGATCCTTTTTCCTGCCAGGGGATGTGACCGCTACGTTCTCGCCGAAGATGGATGACACCGCCGAATTCGCCTCGCCCAAGGGCTGGGAGTACGCGGGCGGCCTCGGGGAGCGCGGGCAGAACGGGGAGGGCACTTTCAATTTCCCGGGCGGCGAGAGCTACACGGGCGGCTTCCTGCTGGGCCTGGCCGATGACCAAGGCACGTACCGCGACGCCCAGGGCAACGTGGTCTACGAGGGCGGGTGGAAGGCCGGGCTCTACCACGGGGAGGGCCGCTATTCCTCTCCGGACGGGAGCTTCGTCTACGCCGGCGCCTTCGAGGCCGGCCTCCCCCACGGGGAGGCCGCCTATTGGGAGGGCCAGGACCTGCGGTACAAAGGGGACTTCGTGGGCGGCGTGCCGGAGGGGCAGGGGACCTACTACAGCCCTGCGGGCTGGACCTACGAGGGCAGCTTCAAAAGCGGCGTGTTCCACGGCGAAGGCGTCCTGACAAAGGCCGGCGCGTCCGTCAAGGGCGTGTGGGAAAAAGGAAAGCAGGTCAGCCGTGAAGAATAAGATTCAATGGTTCAGCGCGGTGCGGGTGCTGGGTCTGGCGCTCGTGCTGGTATACCACTTCTTTTACGACCTGCTGCCCGGCGGCTTTCTGGGCGTGGACATCTTTTTCACCTTTTCCGGCTACCTGATCACCGCCCTGGCGGTGGCGGAGTTCCAGAAGACCGGACGCTTCGCTCTGGCCGCCTACGGCAAGCGCCGCTTCCTGCGCATCGTGCCGCCCCTGGGTTTGAGCATCCTGTTTACGCTTCCGCTCGCGCTGCTGGTCTCGCCGGATTTCACGGCGAACATCGCCAAGCAGGCGGCGGGGGCGCTGGGCTTCGTGAGCAACTACTTCGAGATCCGCACCGGCGGGAGCTATGAGGCCAACGTGCTGCCGCACCTCTACCTCCACACCTGGTCCCTCTCGGTGGAGATGCACTTCTACATCCTGTGGGGCCTGGTGTGCGCGGCGCTGGCGCTGCTGCTGCGGCGCGCCTGCAAAAAAAACGCGGAGAAGGCGCACCGCGGCTTCCGGCGGGGCATGTTCGTCGTCTCGCTGCTCGCGGTGGCGGGTTCCTATCTCAGCATGCAGCGTGCGTACCAGCCGGGGGCCGACAGCTCCGCGGCGTATTTCAGCTCGCTCTCCCACGCGTTCCCGTTTTTCATCGGGGCGGCCGCAGCCGCGCTGGTCGGGCTGCAGCTCGGCCCAAAACTGCAAAAGCTCTTGGCGAAAAAGCCCGCCAAAGCCCTGAGCGCCCTCGGGCTCGCGTCGTCGTCGCTGGGGATCGTCGCCCTGGCGCTGCGTCTGCGCTTCGACGCCGCCTTCACCTACCGCTTCGGCTTCCTGATCGCCTCTCTGCTGGCCGCCTGCGCGATTCTATGCGCGCGCTTCCTGCACGGGGCGCTGCCCGGTAAACAGGAGCCGAAGGCCCTCACCGTATTGGCGGACCTGTCCTACAACATGTACCTCTACCACTGGCCGCTGTACATCCTCCTTTCCGCGCTGCTCCGCAACAACAATCTGGCGTCCCTGGCCGCGTTCGCGGCCTCCCTGCTGCTCTCCGCGCTGGTGTTCTACGGCTTTGAGCCCCTGCTGGCCCCGCCGAAGCAGGCGCCCGGGCCGGCTGTCCATACCAAGCACCGCCGGAAAAAACGCAGCACCGTCATGCCGGTGCCGGTGCTGGCCGGCGCCCTGATCATCGGGGAGGCCCTCACCCGCCTGCGGCGCAAACGCAGGCGGCGCAGGGCCGTCCTCGCCGTGCTGCTGCTGCTGGCCTGCGCCCTGCCCGCCGCCGCGGTCCTGCGCAGGGCCCCCGTGCAGACCGGCATCGAGGACAGCCTCTACGCGGGCTACCTGCTGCAGGACAGGGACGCGCTTGTCTCCCGCAAGGACTGGCTGGACAGCATCAATGAGGCGCCGGTGCGCTTCGGCGGCGACATCGTCGCCATGGCGGAGCTGAAGGAGGACGAGCGGGCCCAGGAGCGCCCACCCGCCATCCCCGTGCTCTCGCCCATGGAGGTCAGCGGCGGCGTGACCATCCTCGGGGATTCCATCTGCGTCGACGCGCGCGCTATGCTGATCCAGAACATCCCCAACTGCGCCGTGGACGCCCTGAGCTCCCGCTCCATCGCGGAGGGCTACCGGATCATGATGGAGATGCAGGAAAAGGGCACGCTGCGGGAGGTCCTGGTCGTCGCGCTGGGCACCAACGGCGTGGACGATTTCGCCGTATACGTGCAGAAGATCATCGACGATATCGCGCCGGGGCACAGGCTCGTGTTCGTCGTGCCCTTCGACGGCCGCACGCCGGACTACGGCAGGGCCTACAGGACCGCGCTGCTGGAGCGCGAGATCGCGCCGCGCTACGACTTCGTCACCCTGGCGGACTGGAGGGCGGCCATCGAAACAAAGACGCACCTGCTGGCCAGCGACACGGTGCACCTGGGCACGCCGGCCTCCAGGCAGACATACGTCAGCTGCATCGCCGAGGCGGTGCGCGTGGCCTCGCACGGCCCCGGAAAAGGGGAGGACCCCGTGTAAAGGCCTTTCCCTTCACGATTCGCGGTTTATCGCGCAAAATTGACAATAAATTCCCTTTACAGCACTGAGGGCCTGATTTTTGCCAGATCGGGCCCATTTTTTTGTTGACAACCCAGATTGTTTCCGCTATAATAGTTTACGAAAAAACTATTTTTCGATCAGGAGGCCCGCCATGGAACTCATCATGAAGATCTATTCTGCCTTTGACACCAGCAAGATGCAGTGGTTTACCCTGGTACCCGCGTGGGTGATCCAGGACGCCATCGTGCTCGCGCTGGCGGCGGTCACCATCGGCTTCATCGTCAAAAAGGAGAAAAAGCCCCTGCCCGTGCTGCTGGAGTTCCTCTGCTTCATCCTCCTCTACGCCGGGGTGTACGAGAACCTCGCCACGGTCATGGGCTGGTACGGCTTCGGGCGCTCGTGGGTGATGGTGTTCAACGTGCCCATCACCGTGCCCGTGATCGAGTACCTCTTCGTCTATGTGACGCTGCGCTTCTGCGCCAAGACCAAGCTGCCCACATGGACCGTGCCCATCTTCGCCGGGGCTATGGGCGTGATCGCCGACCTGCCGCTGGACCCCCTGGCCATGCAGCAGCGGGCTTTCACGAATGAATACCCCCTCGGCATTGGCCGCTGGACCTGGTTCATCGCCCCCACGGACGCCTCCGTGCTGGAGGTCCCCATCTACAACTTCTCGGGCTGGATGCTGCTGTGCGGCTACGCGGCGGCGTTCATCCTGCTCGGGCGGCACTGGTACAAGAAGAGCGGTGAAAAGCAGTGGGTGGGCTGCGTGTACCCGCCGCTGTGCATGCTGGGCGCCCTCGCCGTGATGGTGTCGCCGCTGTCGTCCTTCCTGCTGTGGCTGGGGCCCTGGTTCGAGAAGGGCGGCTGGACGGAATACCTCATGCTGGGGCTGTGCTTCGCCGCGTTCTTCGCCCTGCTGGTCGTCTGGCGCGGCCGCATGCGCGAGCGCCTGTCCTGGCGGGAGGACTGGGCCGTCCCCGTGGTGTTCGGGGTGTTCCACCTGTCCGTATTGCTGTTCGGCCTCATCGGCGGGCACTGGGCCGCCGTGCTGTTCGGGCTGCCGTTCTCGCTGCTCCAGATGGGGACGATCCTCCTCGGCTTCACCGGAAAAAAGGTAGCGGCATGATCGACTACAAATTCCAGGGCAATTTCCTTTACTATGTCCGCCTGATCAAGCGCCTCTACGAGCGGACCCTCTCCGGGGCCGCGGGCCGCTGCGGGCTCTCCCTCCCCGAGGCCGACGTGCTCTCCTTCCTGCGGGAGAACCCCGAGTTCGACACCGCCCGGGACGTCGCGCTGTACCGCGAGGTCTCTCGCGCGTATGTCAGCAAGGCGGTGGAGGCCCTCGCGCAGCGCGGGTATGTCGAAATCGTGCAGGACAGGGCGGACCGCCGGCTGCAGCACCTGCGGGTCACGGACAGCGCGCGGGAGGCCGCGGAGATCCTCCACGGGGCGCAGCTCGCCTTTTATGACAAGGTCACCGCCGGGCTTTCCGCCGAAGAATTGTTCGCGATGCTCTCCGCCATGGAAAAATGTGCGGTGAATCTTTAGCGCAAGTTTCGGCGAAAATTTATCACAGGCTATGGCTTTTGCCGCGCGGATGTGCTATAATCACTTCATAGGGAGATATTCCCGGAAAGGAAGTGCTGCTATGAAAACATCCACAAGGCAACTCACGCTCACCGCGCTGTTGCTGGCGCTGATCCTCGGTGTCCAGCAGTTCAGGTTGATTTCGCAGTTTATCACGGGCCCCCTGGTCAACGCGATCCTCATCATGGCCGCCCTGCTGGCCGGACTGGCGGGCGGCCTGTCCATCGCCGCGCTTTCGCCTGTGTTGGCCTTTTTGATCGCGCCTTCGCCCGTGCACCAGGCCGTGCCGCAGATGATCCCCCTAGTCGTGCTGGGCAACGCGGCCCTCGTGCTGTGCGTCTGGCTCGGCAAAAAGTACTGGCCCAAGGCCTGGCCCGCCGGGGTGGCCGCCGGCGCCCTCCTCAAGCCCCTGGTGTTGTTTCTGGGCGTGCGGTTTGTGATCCTCCCGTTCTTCGCCGCCGGGCAGCCGGAGCGGATCATCGGCGCGCTGAACACCATGTTCTCGTCCAACCAGTTCATCACGGCCGCGATCGGCGGCGCGCTGGCCTGCATCGTGTACAGGGCCCTGCCGAAAAAGCTGCGCGAGCCCCTGCGCACCGTGTAAAGGCGTTTTACCTTACAATTTATGGGGTAAAGCGCGAAAACGACAAGTAATTTCCTTTACAGGGCAAAGGGGGTTATATTGTAGAACTTACATCCAAACTGAAAACCGCCCTCACCGTCGTGCGCGAGCAGTGGCTCACCCCGGCGCCAGGGCGCTATGTGCCCTATCGGGAGGTCGCGGGCTTCTCCCTGGGCAAATTTGGCCACAACATGGCGATGGCGCTGGTGCGGCAGATTGGCATGACCGGCAACAACCTGATCATCGGCCAGGCGCTGCACATCGACCCCATCCACCTGCAGGTGCTCGGCAGCCTCGGCACTCCGCTGGGGTTCCTGTTCACCCTGATCCGCAGCTACTGGATCGACAACACTCACAGCCGGGAGGGCAAGTTCCGTCCCTTCATGAAGTACCACGGCATCCCCACGCTGCTGTGCGCCATCGCGGTGGTGTGGTTCCCCTTCCACCTGCTGCCCAACGGCGGCGAGGCCATATCGGGCACGGTTTGGGGCACGGGCTACTGGATGAAGCTGGCCATCCTCTGGGTGCTCACGACGGTGATGGGCTTCTTCAACCCGCTGTATAACCTGGGCTTCGACAGCATGACCATGGTCATCTCCCCCAATTCCCAGGAGCGCCTCGATATCCAGGTGATCGTGACGGCCATCTCCAGCGTATCCTTAAGCGTCTACGACACCTGCTTCTACATGCTCTCGGGCAAGTTCGCCAACTCCCTGGCGGATATCCGCCTGTACCGCTACGCCTACGTGCCCGTGAGCCTGGTGGGCCTCGCGCTGGGCTATTTCGCCTACTACAGCACCAGGGAGCGCATCGTGCAGAGCCGCGCCCACGTGAACAGGATGCCCGTGCTCGACGCCTTCCGCGAGGTGGGCAAGAACCGCAACTATTGGGTGCTGTTCGCGGCGGGCTGGGCGGGCTTCCTGGAGGGCAACTCCGAGGAGCTGATCCGCTGGTCCTATGTCTACCAGAAGAAGATGACCTCGGCGCAGTACACCTTCGCCGATATGCTCATACGCACGGCGGCTCTGTTCTCGTTCGCCGCCACGCCCCCTCTGTCGAGGAAATACAGCAAGCGGACCCTGCTCATCGGCGGCAACCTGCTCAACGTCGTCCTGCTGGTTGCCGTCCTCGGGACCTACCGCAGCATGCCGGCCCTGGTGGCCTTCCGCTTCGTCGACTTCTTCATCCGCGTCGTCCAGGGGCAGATCCAGAACGCCATCGACGCCGACGTGCGCGACGCCCAGCACTACATCTCCGGCGAGCGCATCGACGGCATGTTCGGCATGGTGGGCTACGTCGGCTCCTTCATCGGCCTGGCCACGGGCTTCGTCACGCCCTGGCTGTGGCGGCGCAATGGCATCTACGAGGGCAACGGGGCGGTGGACTTCGAGGGCAACAAGAGCATGTGGTTCGCCCTACGCGACCCGGGCGTCTATGAACGCATGAGCCGCACGATGATCCTGTCCTCCCTGGTGGGCGCGGTCGCCAATGTGATCCCCCTGTTCCTGTATAACCTGACGGAGGAAAAGCAGCGGGGCATGACCAAGGTGCTCAAGCTGCGCGCCATGTTCGAGGACTACGCGGGCGGCCTGCTGAAAGACGATCTGCGGGAGGAGTGCGCCGGGTTTGTCCGCCAGACCCTGGCCGGCGAGGGCGACCCGGAAGAAAACCAATATGTGCTCGACGAGTTAAATAAATATGACAGCCCGGAAATGCGGCCACGGCTGGCCCTCGCCCGGGAAATCGTAGACGGCGGCTATGAGGGCATCCGGCGCTTTGACCCCGCCCGGGTGAAGCAGGCCCACTCGAAGGAGGAGAGGCGCGTCCTGCGGGACATGAGTGCCGCGCGCAGCAAGATGGCGCGTTTCTACCCGGACGGCGACCCGGCGGAGCCAGACCTGCGCGCCCTGGACGCGCTGTACGACGCCCAGCCGCGCAGCAGGCAGGAGGCCCGGGACAACCGCATACGTATCAAGGCCATTGAGGCGCAGCGTTCGGTGTACTACCGCTGCACGAAGCCCTACGCGAAGGCGAAGCAGCTGCTGGACAACAGGGACCACGCCGCGCGGCTGGACGAAATCTTCATTTTAAAGCCCCTCTCTGAAGAGGGGGGTGGCGCGTAGCGCCGGGGGGAGTTCCATGGATAAAATCCACGCCGAGGGCATGCGCTTCGTCGACGAACAGGGCCGCACCCGGGTCTTCAACGGCCTCAGCCTGCCCCAGAAGGGCATGCGCGGGGACCTCGGCTACCGCCTCGACGACGCGTATTTCGAGGCCTTCACCGCCCGTGGGATGAACCTCATCCGCTTCTGCGTGGTATGGGAAAACCTCGAGCCCCAGCCCGGGCAGTACAACGAGCCCTACCTGCGCTACCTCGACGCCGCCTTCGATACGGCGGCCCGCCACGGCGTGTACATCTTCCTCGATATGCACCAGGACCTCTACGGCCCCATAGAGCCCCCCGGCGGCGATGGCGCGCCGAAGTGGGCGCATGTCACCGACGGCATCAAGGGGCGTAAGACCCGCGTGGTCTGGTCGGAGAACTACCTCCTGAACAGGGCTGTGGCCCGCGCCTTCGACCACTTCTGGGCCGATACGCCCGTGCATGGCAAGGGCCTGCAGGAGCACTTCGCCGCGCTGTGGGCCATGCTCGCCCGGCGCTATGGCGATCACCCCGCGCTGTTCGGCTTCGATTTCTTCAACGAGCCCTTCCCCGGCGCCGACGGCGCGCGGGCCGGGCGCAAGCTGTTCGGCAGCATACTGAGGAACCTATTCTTCAACAAAAAGATCAAGACCCTGAAGCTCTTCGGCGACCTGCTGCGCAGGTCGCGCCGCCCCCATGCCCTTGACCAGCTCACCGGGGACCTGGTCCCGGATTTCGCCGCGCCCGCGCTGCCCCTCATCGCGCGCTTCGATGTGGAGAAATACGGCCCCTTCCTCAACAGGATGGCGGCCGCCGCGCGGGGCGAAACCCCCAACGGCCTCCTGATGCTGGAGCAGAGCATCTTCTGCAACATGGGCGTGCCCCTGAGCGTGCCGCCAATCTCTGTAGGCGATAAGCGCGAAGCGCTTCAGTGCTACGCCCCCCACGCCTACGATTTCTTCGTGGATACCCCGGCCTACAAATACGCCAGCAATGACCGCGTGGGCGGTCTGTTCGATGTGATCGCTGAAAACCAGGCACGCCTACAGATGCCCGTGGTGGTGGGGGAGTGGGGCGCCGGCGACCGGCACGACAGCGGCTGGTTCCACCACGGGCGCTACCTGCTGGATTACTTTGACCGGCATCAGTGGAGCCAGGTCTACTGGTGCTGGAACGACGAGGACCTGGACGCCCCTTTGGTGGAGGAGGTCCTCTGCCGCAGCTGCCCGCAGGCCGTGGCGGGCGGGATCGGGTCCTACGCCTGCACGGAAGACGCCTTCACCCTGACGTTCACCCAGTCGCTGGAGGACTGCGGCGAGAGCCTGCTGTACATCCACCGGCCCTTCGCGCAGGTCGAGTGCGGCGGGGACTGGGAGGTCGCCCGGCGGTACGACACCGGCGCGTGCATGCTGCGCCTGCGCACGCGGCCCGGGCAGCACCGCGTGTCTGTGACGTTTCTGCAAGGCCTGTGAAGGTATTCCGAAAGCCCTTGCCATCATTCGGCCAAATCTGTATACTGATAGGTGAAATCACAGAGGAGCACACATCTTCATGGAAAAATTCATCAGGGACCAGCTCGTCGCCACCCTCAAATACGCCCCCTTCCACATCGCCGCCGGGTGCCTCAAAAAAACCGCCTCGCCCGCGGCGGAGGAATGCCGCCGCAAGCTGGGCTGCCGGTTCGTCAAGGGCATCTGCCACCCGTCGGAGGACTTTGAGAAGGTCAGGGGCGCGGGGCTGGAGTGGAACCGCGTGGACATCGCCTTCCCCTTCGATGCGCAGGGCAACATCCGGCAGGAGTACCTGGACGGGAAGGAGAAGATGCGGCGCTACCGCGAAAACGGCATCCGCATCATGGAGGTCACGCCCTACCCGCGCGAGTTCATCAAATACGGCATCGACCCCCGCACGCCGGAGGGCGAGGCCCGGGTGCGCGAGGTCGCCGTGTTCCTGCTGGGCGACCTGCGGGGTCTGGCCGATGCCTTCCAGATCACCAACGAGATGGGCCTGCCGCACATGATGCAGCCGCTGGACACCCGGCAGGCCGCGCGCTTCATCGGTGTGCAGCTGGAGGCCATGCATTCCATTCGCGGCGACATCCTGCTGGGCTACAACTCCGCCGGGCCGCAGGCCGACCTGCACGCCCTCATGCGCCCCTGGCACAGATACTGCGACTACGTGGGCATCGACATCTACATCGGCTGCTTTGTCGCCCCCGGCAGCTGGATGCGCATGTACGACGCCCTGCTGCGCTACCTGTGGTCCATGACGGGCAAGCCCATCCTCCTGTGTGAGTTCGGGTACATCTCCGGCGGCGCGCCCAAAACCCCGGAGGAGAAGCGCGCCGTCCTGCGGCGCTACGGGGTCAGCAGCGAGGCCGAAGCCCGCGAAAACGCCGGCCAATTCCTGGAGCGCCTCAAGGCGCTGCGGCCGGTGATGTACGAGCGCGTGATGAAAAACGCCTCCGGCGCCCCCCTCGATTTCCTCTTCAGGTCCTTCTATAAAAATCATTTTTACAGCGAGCTGCCCCGCCGCGTCGCCATCAAAAAGTACCCCCACACGCCCGCAGGTCAGGCCGATTTTTACCGGGACATCTTCCCAAGGCTGGCCAAGCTGCCCTTCGTGCTGGGCGCGTTCATCTACAAGTGGAACGACAAGGAGCGGTGCTCCCACTGCGGGCAGGAGGACTGCCCCACCGAAAGCCGCTGGGGCATCGTGGACCGGGATGGCAACGAGAAGCCCGGCTACTACGCCGTGCGGGACGCCCTTGAGAAGATAAAATAACGATAATTAATTATCGGGAAACGATAATAAATTTGAAAGGATATTTTTTGCCCATGGAAGCATTCGTCAGAGACCAGATCCTCGCCACCCTCAAGTACGCGCCGTACCACATCGCCGCCGGGTACTGCAAAAAGAGTACCTCCCCCGCGGTGGAGGAGGCCCGCCGCAAGCTGGGCTGTTTCATCAAGGGCATCTGCCACCCCGACGACAACTACGAGCAGATCAAGGGCGCGGGGATCGAGTGGAACCGCGCGGACGTCTCCTTCCCCTTCGACAAGGAGGGCAACGTCCGGCCGGAGTACACCGCCTGGAAGGAGAAGATACAGCGCTATAGGGACAACGGCATCCGCATCTTCGCCGTGACGCCCTATCCCCGGGAGTACATCAACGCGGGCATCGACCCCCGCACGCCGGAGGGCGAGGCGCGCGTGAAGGAGATCGCTAAATTCCTGGTCACCGACCTGAAGGGCCTGGTGGACGGCTTCCAGATCACCAACGAGATGGGCATCGCGCACTTTACAAATCCCATGACGATGCAGCAGGCCGCGCGCTTCATCGGCGTGCAGCTGAAGGCCATGTACCCCCTGCGGGGCGACATCCTGATCGGCTACAACTCCGCCGGGCCGCAAAGCGACCTGCACTCCCTGCTGCGCCCGTGGCACAGGTACTGCGATTACGTGGGCATCGACATCTACATCGGCTGCTTCTTCGGCATCGCCTGCTGGATGGGCCTGTTCGACGCCATGCTGCGCTACGTGTGGTCCATGACCGGCAAGCCCGTCATCCTCATGGAGTTCGGCTATATCTCCGGCGGCGCGCCGAAGACCCCGGAGGAGAAGCGCGCCATTCTGCAGCGCTACGGCATGGGCAGCGAGAAGGAGGCCCGCGAAAACCTCGCCCGCTTCATGGAAAACATCAAGCAGGTCAACGAGAGCATGTGGAACCGCGTGACGAAGAACGCTTCCGGCAGCTACGCCGACTACATCTTCAAGTCCGACTATAAGAACCACTTCTACAGCGAGCTGCCCAAGCGCACCGTCATCAAGAAGTACCCCCACACCCCCGAGGGGCAGGCGGGCTTCTACCGCGACATCTTCCCCCGTCTGGCCAAGCTGCCCTTCCTGCTGGGGGCGTTCATCTACGCCTGGAGCGACAGCGACAAGTGCGGCTACTGCAACCAGGCCGACTGCCCCACCGAGACCCGCTGGGGCCTGGTGGACCTGGAGAAAAGGGAGAAGCCGTCGTACTACGCCGTAAGGGACGCGGTGCAGGGGCTGTAATATATTTTCTATACCGCCGCAATCTCCGCGCACAGCGCGCCCATCTCCCGCAGCAGCGCCGCGATTTTCTCCCGGAAGGCGCGTTGCCGGAATTTCTCCACCGGCGGGAAGAAGCTCTTCTGCAGCTTCCAGATCCTCTGCCTGCGCTTCGTGAATTTCTTATACAGCGGCAAGCGCTTTTTTGCCGCTGTGATTTTATACTCTTTCGCGGCGGTCTTGACGAACTTCAGGGCGTTGCTGGTGCACACGGTGCAGTAGGGCGCGCAGTGGATGTCCCATGTGACACCGAGGCCCTCGATCTCCGCGTCCGTCTTGCCTTCGAAGTTCGATTCGTCCAGCAGGGCGTCCGCCCAGGTCTCAAACGCGGTTTGCCCGAAGACGAAGTCATCCTTTGGCGGCAGCGTCAGCAGGGTGGGGATGGACGCGATGGCCTCGCGATAGACCTCGGCCATGTGGGTTTTTTCGATGGGCTCGCCCACGAAGAACAGGCCCAGGGTGGTCTCCAGGCCGCCTGTGATGGCCGTGTAACCGTCGTCGTCCGTCTCCACACGCTCCGGGCCGCAGTAGAGGTTGACGTACAGCAGGTCGCCCTCGCCGTAGCCGCCGATGAGGCAGCCCTCGGACATAAAATCGCAATAGCCGCCGTTGAAGAAGCTCACGTTTCCCATGCCCCAGGAGAGCACGGGGATACCCCTGTCAACCGAGGCCTTGATGGCGTTCATGACGGTTCTGAAATTAAGCTTGATATACTCCGTGGAAAGATAGATACAGTCATACCCCATGGCGGCGTAGGCCTTTTTGACCACCTGCGGCGCGAAGAAATCCGCGGTCACGCCGCTGTCGCAGGGCGTGCGCTTGGAGGAGTAGAGGTAGGTGAACATGTCGCCGGTGATGGCCGAGTAGAAGTGCAGGTCGTGGCCGCTGCCCAGGAGCTTGCCCATGGAGCACAGCGCCGAGGCCAGGAAGTAGTTCTCCCAGGGCTGGATTTTGCGGTATTGCGTGATGCGGTTGGACGCGCGGGGCGGCTCGTTCCCGGCGAAGGGGTCGGCGATGGCGTCCGAGGGCAGCGTATCGCTCTGCAGGGCCTGGGCCAGGTTGACAATTGCGGGCTTGGCTTTGGGGCTGTAATCCTCCTCCGCCAGGCAGGCGAAGATCTCCCGGTCGATCTCTTTGAGCTGGATTACGCACGCGGCGACCTTCTCCCGGAGCTCGCGCCTGCGCATGTTCGAAAATTTTCGCAGCCTGGGGTCGATGTCCTTGCCCAGGAGCCAGTCGCTGCGTTCCTTGCCGGAGATCATCTCGCCCATGCGGTGGACCGCGGGCACGATGCCCGGGTGCACCAGCCCGGGATGCTGTTCGGACAGCTGCTCCAGATAGAGGCGCAGGTGGTCGCGGTAATATTGCAGCAGCAGGACGCCGCAGGGCTTGAGGAACACATCCGCGCGCCCCAGGTCGTCCCAGCGGCTTTCGCCCCGCAGCCATTCGATCATGGCGTCGAACGCGCTGAAGCCCGTATGGATGACCTGCCCCTGCGCCGACACCGAGGTCATTTTGCTGAAAAGCTTTGCCGTCTCTTGGATGTGCGCGTAGGCCTTCTCGCCAGTGAGGCGCTCGCCGGTCCTCTCGCCGACCACGAGGATGCCGTGGCACTTGCCGTACCAGTCGCCCACGCTGTAATACTGCTCCTCGTCATAGCCCTCCGGCTTTCCCTCCGGGGACCAGAAGGAGCGCAGGTAGAGGCCCTCGCCGCCGTTGTAATATCCGGTGATCAGGCAGGTGAAGACCTCGGCCGTGAACCCGAAGCCGAGCACCGGGCGGCCGGCGTCGATGGAGCGCCTGATCCTGTCCACGTAGAATTCCTTGGAGTGTTTGCGCTCACCCGCGGAAATGTCGGGCTCGTAGTAGTATTCGCTCTCATAGCCCAGGGCGGCGAAGGTGCGCTGCGGGATCGCGGGGATCACGCTGACCTCGTCGCAGCAGGAGCCGTACTGCCATGGGAAGCACAGCCCCACACCGCTGAGCGCGAACAGCTCGCTGTGATCGACGGGGTCGCCGAGGTAGTCCATCAGCCGCAGGACGGAGCCGATGAAGCACACCGCCGCGGGGTCGCCATAGCGCATCTTCGGGATGCCTCGCAGCACGTTTTCGGCCGGGCCCGCGTGGGGGCCCGACTGCTGCGCCGCCAGCTTCAGGATATCCGGCTTGGCCTTGGGGCTGTAGCCCTCCATATCGCCGATGATCTGTTTCAGCAGCGTCATCGCTTTCTCCTCCTCCGCCCTGCATTTGTCGATCAGCTTCGCCATTTTGGTCCGGACGGCGGGCCTGCGCAGCTTTTTCCTGTCCACAGGATTGCCCACCGGTTTGATAAATTCCTCCATGTGTTTGTGGCTGATTCGCTCAAAGCAGCGGGCGATCTCCTCCAGAATCTCTGCATGCTCCGGGAGGTGCGCCTTCGCCTGCCGCATGAAAAACTTGGCGTAATACCGCCGCTCGGAGTACGCGCACCACGCCGGGTCCACCGCGGCCTCCACGAGGCACATGTCCTTCGTCCGCGTGAGGCGGCGCTTCCAGTCGTCGAAGGATTGCGCGTACCGGAGCGCCGCGCCGTCTTCGGTCATCGCGTGATACGCCGTGGCGACGCCCTGCCGGTACAGGTCCTGCAGCGCGGGGTCGCCTGTCCGCTTCCCGATAAACGCGGCGTAGGCCGCCTCCTCGTACCAGTTCTCCTTTTTGAAAAGCTGCGGCTGCGGGTTCTCGCTGAAATCGAAGACGTTGTAGTTCCAGCCCACAAGAATATCGCCGTTCTGTTCATAGCCAATCACCGCGCAGCCATTCGGGCAGGGCGTGAAGTTGTCCACGATCACGGGCGTTTTTTCCCTCACAAGTGTCTCCATGATGCGGCGTTTCAGCGCGTCTTTGCCGTAGTCACTTGTATGGACCACCTCGTAGCCCTCGTAGCCAAGGCTGCGGAACATGTTTTTATAGCCCTCATAATCGGCAACCTGGGCGCTGCTGTGGCCCATGTGGCGGTCATCGGCATACGCCTCCCCGCTCAATGTGTCGATGAGGGTGAAGGCGATGTCCAGCCGCCCGAAGGGATACCCCTCATAGCCGAAGTCCTGCCCGGTGTAGTCCAGGAAGGCGCGGATGGCCGTGGCGAAGGGCTGCATTTCGGGGCATCGCTTGCCGGGGAACGGCTCGGCGTCCCGCACGACTTTTTCCAGCAGGAAGCGCTCCGGGCAGGGGTGGACGGCGGCCTCCTGCGCCATGCTGATGATCTCCGGCTTGCCCTTCGGACTGTAGCCTTCCGGAGCCTGGTCAAACTTTTTCGCGGGCTCGCTCATGTCGTTGCTCCTTATCTATTTGCGTATCAGGATGGAGGACGGGTCGCAATCGAGCTTTTGGTGCAGGATCCGCAGCGCGCGCCTGATCTCCGCCAGCACCCCGATGTCGTTCTGCTTCATCTTCTCGATGACCAGGGGGACGATCTCGCAGGTGCCCCACTCCGGGCGCTTGGACCAATCGAGGGCCTGCTCCAGGTGGATGATGGACCACGCCCGCGTATGCGTATCGTCGTACAGGAAGCTGATGTTAGCCCAGCACTCCGTGAGCGCGGGGTCGCGCAGCTCCTCGTGCACGCAGTGCCGGAAGGTCTCCGCGAAATTGTGGCAGTTGAAGGCGTGCCACATGGTCTCGGCCGCGCGCTTGAAGCGGCGCTTGACCTCCTTGTCCGGTTCGTTGCAGAGCCCCGTATCGCCCCAGCATTTCAACTGCGCGGCATACTCGTCCCACAGGTTTTCCTTGAGACTGCGCTCCATCACCTGTTCGATGCGCTGCAGCCCGAGCCGGAGTTGATTTTCCTTGGGGGCAACCTTTTCGCCGACGACATAGAGCGCCTCAAGCTCCTCGTATTTCGGGGCCCTCTTCGGCGGCTTCTGGACGTTTTTGTACTCCGGGGAAAGCAGTTTGCCGCCGTCGTAGCCGGTGATCACCCGGAAGCGGTTCTCGCCCGAGTTCACCTTCGCGATCACGGGCCTGCCCGCGTCGATGGATGCAACAATGGCGGTCTGGAAATCCGCCGTGACCTTGTTGTACGCGTATCCCGCGAAGCCGAACAGGAAATCTACAGTATCGTCTGTGCCACAACTTCCTTCCTCTGTCTCACCGATCCACTTTTGCATTTCTGTAGGCTCGCCGTCGAAGCGACAGCGCAGGGAGCTGCGCCCGCACATCGTATCGAACAGGAAAAAGATGCCCTCCTGCAGGCCGGAGGTCTGGTTGCGGCAGTTGCCGCAGCTGTCGCAGGGCTTCCTGTCGCGCTTCTTGCACTCGAAGCCGTCGTCGCCGACGATGTTTTCGAGGAACATGTAGGTGGAGGCGAAGCAGTTGATGAAGGTGGTGCCGCAGAAGCCGGAAAAGGGGATGGTGAACGGAAGTGATTTCATGTGCTTTTCTCCTTGCTTGCATAATGTCATGGTTGGCTCTCCTCCAGAGTTTCAATCATCTCGCACACCGCGCCGCAAACGTCCTCGTCGCAGGCCTTGATCTGCCGCAGGAGCGTGACGGCCAGGCCGCACATGCTGTACTTGTCCATGCCGCCCGGCTTGCGGATCTTTTGCAAAAGGCGCAGCTGCCACTGGTAGGACCAGGAGTTGTGGTAGGCGGCATCGATGCGGTTGGAGAGCGCCTCCAGCCGCGGATCCTTCAGCTCGTCCCAGACCCGGGCCGCGAAGCGCGCCGGGCAGTCGGGGTTCATGTTGTAGGTGCGGAAGGTCTCCACAAAGTTGTGGCAGTTCCAGGTGGTGCCCTTGTAGGCGGTTTTCAGCAGCCGGTTGAACTCCTTGGGCTTCAGCTTCCAGCACCGTTCCCAGACTTCCTCAAAGACGCGGATGTACTCGTCCCACACGGCGGCCTCCCGGTCGCGCTCCATGATCCCCTCGATACGCCGCAGCGCGTCGGGGAGGGTGTATCTCCGCCGTGCCCTGCCGGTGACGGCGTAGACGCAGTCGATCTCACCGAGCTTGGGCGCTTTTTTCGGCGCCTTCTGCGCGCCCTTCGGCGCGGGCACCATCAGCCGGTTGCCCCGATAGCCGGTGATCAGGCGGAAGGAATCGGCCTTGGCATCCGTATAGGGCTGATCTTTTTTCAGGCGGGCCAGCACGGGGACGCCGCCTTCAAGGCTCGCCCGGATATGCTCCATCAGGCTGCTGCTGTGCTTTTCATAGACGTACCCGGCGTAGCCCATGACGAAATCGACCATGCCGTCGGTGTCGTAGATTTCACTGTAGACAGCCGTGGGCCTGTTGTCCCAGCCCCGCACCGTGGCCGAGCGGCCCGATACGGTGTCGAACAGGAAGAAGTGCTGCACCGCGTGGTTGGCGAGGGTCAGGCTGCCCTCGCCCCCCTCGATGCCCTCCAGGTACAGGTACAGCGCGGTGAAGCAGTTGGTGAAATCCAGCCCCCGGAAGCTGGAGAAGTGGAAATCATAGCCGGTCGGCCCCGTGGCGGAGCCCCCCTGCATCGGCCGCCCGGCCGTGGGGCCCTCCGCGCTGTTTTGCGCCTGCGCCAGCGCCAGCTTTATGATTTCTGGTTTTGCCTTCGGGCTGTAGCTTCCCGGGGCCTGCTCAATTTTTTTCGCTGGCTCGCTCATTGCGCATTCCTCCTGATGATAGCAGTGTCAGGGCCTCTCTCATGGCGGCCAGCACGTCCCGGTCATTTTTGAAGACCAGCGCGAACAGCCGCTTGAGCTCTGCCTGCGCTTCGGGCCTCAGGATCAATTCGCCCGCGTTTTTCGGCAGGTCGTGGTCTTTTCTCGGGCTCATGCCCAGCAGGTCCCACACCCTCCAGAGCACACCGTGGGTCTCGTCGGTGCCGTCCCTGAGGTAGCGGTCGAAGACGCGCCGGAGCAGATCACTCACGGCCTTGTGATCGGTCATTCGTTGAATGCCATTCACGGCAGCCTCGCCCGTGTCGAATGCCGCCGCCGCGTGGAACCGCGCGTAGATGGGGAAATCCGAGAGTTCACCCAGCCACTTTGCCGTCTCCTGCGCGTTTTCCGGCGCGATTTCGTCGATGCGGCGGTTCAGGCCGGCCTCCAGCCTCGCGTGGGCGGGGTGCTCCAGCACCGCGATGACGCGCCGCAAAACATCGGCAAGCGTCACCGTCGGCTCGCAGCGTCCGGTGATGATGATCGCGTCCTCGAAGGAGTTGTACCAGTTGCGCAGCGTGCGGCCCTTTTCCCCGAACCCCAAAGCATACAGAGCGCCGTTTTGATGCCCGGCAGCCACTTGCCATTCCGGGCCTGCGCCCAGCTTCAGCAGCACTGGGAAGCCAGCGTCAACAGATGCTGTGATGGCCTGATAAATTGCGCCTTCGCCGGCGTCTTTTGACATCCGCCGCCATGCCAGTCCCGCGTGCCCCATAATGAAATCAATAAACGCATCCGGCCAGCGCCAGCCCGCCCCGGCTCCCTCGATGGTGTGATAGTCCGCGTCCAACTCGGGCCATGCCCAGCCGAAGCTCACGCCTGTGAGGGCCAGGTAGTCATGGTACAGCTGCCCCTGATGTTTTTGTAGGGTTGTTATGCCTTTGCAGCTTCCGCAGTTTATGCAGTTGGAGCCCTTCTGGCCGCAGTAGTAGGGCGTCTCCTGCGTGTACCCCAGCGAGGGGAGCAGGGCGGACGACAGCGCGGCGAAAAACGGGTTGCCGCCGGAGAAGGGGATGACGTTGACCTGGGGGTTCATTTTCTGCCCCTCCAGTGCCTCAGTATGTCCGCGACAAGCACGCGCACCTCTTTTTCGAGCCGCTTATTCTCTTCCAGCGCCTCCCCAAGCGCCTGCCGCTGCTGGGCGCTCCACGGAGGATTCGCGCTGCCGTTGTAGTTGGACGCCGTCGTCTCATAGGGGACGGCCGAGAGCAGGTTGTCCAGCATGGCCCGGTAGAGCGCCGACGCCCTCAAGAGCCTCGCCCTGTTTTTGCCCTCCAGCAGCGCGGTGCTCTCGCGCAGGTAGATGTGCGCCGCCCGCCTGGCGTCCATCAGGGAGCCGATATGATATTGGTCGAAGCCGCACTTCGCCCTATATTCCTCGTCGTCCAGTTCAAAGCCCGCGAGGAAGACGTCGTAGGCGTCATAGCCCTGCTTGTAGCCGCCCCGCGCCGGCTCAAAGGTCTTGATGCAGGTTTCCAGGGAAATCTTCAGGGCCTTCCGGGGCTTGAGGGGCCTGCGTTTTTTGTCATAAAATCTTAACAGCCCGTTGGGGTACTCCCCGGGGTACTGGTTTGCGAGGTAGTACCCGTTGGCGGTAAAGGTCTCGGCCTTCGGCGCGCCGTCGTAGTCGAAATAGGTGCGGCCGAAGAACTTCACTCCGCCGTCTGTTTTTTCGTACCCGGTCAAGACCGTCCACTCCGGCGCGCCTCGCTGGCCGCACACCAGGACAGGGAATCCGTTGTCCAGGCTTTTCATCACGTTCGCGTCGCGCTTTTTTTCGTTTTTCAGGCTGTATGACCTGATCCCGAGGGCCCGCGGGGCGTTGTGCTCGCAGTTGACGCCCACCTGCGGCATCTCGCTGCTGGGGTCCCAGTCCTCCCCCAGGATGGCCTTGTAGCAGGAGCCAGAAAGGCCCATGAGCTGCTCGTAGCTCGTCCTGACCCCCATCGCGTCGAAGATCAGGGCGAGCGCGCCGCCGTAGGTGCAGTCCTTCCACTCCCCCCACCGCAGCATGGCCACGCCGTCGATGTAGCTGCCGCCGTTGGCCCTCTTGAACTCGTACTGCCGATGGATCCCGATCCCCTCCGCCAGCTTCAGGATCTCCGGCCTGGCCTTCGGGCTGTAGCCCTCCAAGAACAGCTGTATATTCTGCACGATCTCGCGCTCCAGCGCCCGGCAGCCCTTGAGCTTCTCCAGCAGGGAACCGCGCCGCTCGTTGGGCGTGGCACCCTTCGGAAGGAGATACTGATCCCAGCCGGCGGTCTCCGGCATGTCGTCATACTCCCAGGTCCCCTCGTTGGTCTGCGCGGCGGCCCGCGCGGCCAGGTCCTTCAGTTGCCCGCACAGGGCGGCGGCCTTCGCTAGCACGGGGCTGTTGTACATCTCCGCGCAGAGATTCAAGAATTTCCACAGGTGCAGCCGGTTCTCATACAGCGCGATGAAGTGTGGGAACACCGCCGGGGCCATATAGAACTCCTCTTTGTTTTCCGCGTTGGCCTGTTCCAGCTGCCGCACCCATTCGTCGTGGATCGCCTGCCCCGCGCCGCTGATTTTTTCCAGATCCATGCCTGCGTCCGGGGATTCCAGCATCAGCAGGCGGCAGCCTTCGGCCAGAACCCGCCGGTAGGCCTCCCCGCGGCCGGCCTCCGGGCCGTTCGGCTCCAGCAACAGCAGGTCGGTGACGCCGCTCTCCCACTTTTTTAGAATCATCGGCTTGGCAAAATCGTAGGCGCAATTTTTCCAGTCGTTCCCGTCCTGGAATTCGCAGCACAGCAGCCGCCTGCCGCCGCGCCGGTAGCCGAAAACCAGGTACGCCCGGTCGCTGCCCCGCCGGAGGATCGCCGCGCCGCCGCCCGTGACATGGCGCTGCACGAGCCCGCGCATCTCCTCCGGGGCGTATGCGGGATTGCGCAGCCGCGTGCAGTCCATGTCGTAGACCGCCAGACCCAAAGAGTGCGACCAAGCCGCCTCGGGCGCGTAAAACAGGCCGAAGGCCTCGCCGGTGAGGCAATTTTGAATGGAGTATTCGGTGTCGTCGTGCCGGTCCGTCCGGCCGTACAGTAGCCCCGCGGCCTGCAGCATGGCGGAATCCACGTTGCTGAACGGCCACCGCGCGCCGCTGTATGCCGCGATCCTCTCCTTCGGCTCGATCCTATAGCGCCCCGGCAGTTTTTTCGTGTCCCCAGCCTGCGCGTAGGCCTGCGCCAGCTTCATGATCTCCGGCTTGCCCTTCGGGCTGTAGCCCTCCGGCTGTTGGTCGATTTTCTTCGCGGGCTCGCTCATCGCTCACGTCTCCTTCTTCCTGATGGGCACGTACACCTCCACGCCCTGCTCGTATTGGAAAATAAACAGGTCGCAAAACCCGTCCTCGTAGTCGGTCTCGTATTCCGGGTGCGTCTTAAAGAAGTAAGCCTTCCCGCCGTCAAACACCAGGGAGGCGTTGTCGTTGTTGGTCTGCTTCTGGTACATCCGCGCGAACAGCTTGGAGGGGTACACGGCCTTTTGGAACCCTCCGGGCGTGTTCTTAAAATCCGTCACCCGGCTGCCGAAGTAGTCGTCCTTCTTGCCCCTGATGTTTTTACCATGAAAGGCGACAAAGTTCCCCAGATGGAGCTTTGCGCTTGGAGCGGCCTCCGCCTTTTTTTCTCTCTTGAAGAACTTCCACATGCAGTGCCCGTGGCGGCCGCTGGATTTCGCGATGATTTTGATCTCCGGCAGGGTGACGATCTCGAAGCGCAGTGAGTCGTACGTCTCCTCGTCGGATTGCGGCAATTTCAGCGGCTGGTAGGTACACAGCATCTCGGCCCTGCCGTCGTAGTAGCTGAACGGGCAGGAGGCGTCGGACCAGGTGTAATGGAACTCCCTGCGGAACTCGCTGTAGGAGAAGGAGGACAGGGCGTTGTTGGCGCTTTCGCCGCTCTTTTGGCGGCGCCTGCCAAAGGTGGCGGCGGGGACGGTGAAGGCCACGGTGTCCGGGGGCAGCGCCTCCGGCGGGACGGTACCCTTCTCCACCTCCACGCCGATGATGTAGGTGAAATCCACACCGGTGCGCACGTCGCACATCACGGCGATATATTGGCCGGGGTTCCTGTTGCCCACGAGGCGTTCCAAAAGCCCGCAGGTGCCCTCCAGGATGCTGCGCCGGACGATGTCCACGCTGTTGAGCCGCGCCAGCGGCGGGCAGGACAGCCTTACCCCGATGACATATTTTTCGCCGCATTCCACGATGCTGAAGTCCTCGTCCAGCACCCGCACGAGGGTTTCCCCGGCCTGCTGCGCCTGCGCCAATTTCATGATCTCCGGTTTGCCCTTCGGGCTGTAGCCCTCCGGCTGCCGCTCGGTTTTCTTCGCGGGCTCGCTCATAAGCTCCACTCCTCCGCCGCTGATTTGCCCCCATTATACCCCGATTCTCAGCCCCTGTCTTGTCCGTTCGTACCATTTTTCACTTGGCTGTATATTTTTACGCGGATATTTTGCGTATCGAAGCCCCCGTCAGCCTCATAGACGGCAAAGGGCGCCCCTAAGGCGCTCAGGCCCATGCCCTGCGTCCAGGCCCCCAGCACCGCCTGGTACGCGCCGCTGTCGCCGCAGCAGTCGCCCTCCAATACGGCGTACTCCCCGGCGGGGTGCGTGAGCATCTCCACCTCACAGCCGGGCGGCAGGGACAGCGGGGCCTGCAAGACAACGCCGCAGGCATAGCCCTGCGCCTGTACGAGATGCAAGCCCTGTTCCGTCTCCGCGGTGGACACATAGAACTGCCGGGCGGTCTGCGCCAGGGAGGGATGACGGGTCGCCAGGAACCCCATCACGGCCCTGGAGGCGGCCTCCTCCGCGTCCCTGCCGGACCTGCGGGCCACCAGGAAGTGCATGTCGCCGCAGCGGCACAGCCGGATCCTGTGGAAGCCCGGCCGCTTCTGCACCGGCAGATAGAGCTTCAGGCCGCGCACCTGCCCGTTCGCGCAGATGTACTCCTCAAAATAGGGCTGCTCCCCCCATGGCTGCTCGACAGACATTGAGAACATGCTGGTCCGTAGCCAGTCGTCATACAGGTAGTCCCACGCCGCGTTGATCTCGTCCTCTATATTCGGGCAGGCCGTCTTGGCGAAGGTGCCGGTGATTTCAGGCTGGTCCGGGTGATCCGATTCAACGAACAACTCATAGCAGAGCTTAGACCCTTTTTGTTGCCCATTGCGCCCGTAAATCCGCCCGCTATAGCCGGGCATCTCGGCAAACAGCCACGCGAGGGCCCGGTTCTCGATGCCCCGCAGGCGGCTGTCGTAGTACAGCAGGCGCCGCGTCGGTGGGATGGCCTCCGTCGACACCGCGACGGTACGCGCGCGCTGCCCGGTGCTTACCGGGAAATAATATTCGTCACCGCCGGCCTTGTATTGCAGGGGGCTGAGCCCCGTGGCGGCCTTCACGCCCTTGCACAGCGCCTGTTGGGAGCCGAAGCCGCACTCCTGGGCGATCTCCAGCAGCGGCATGTCCGTGTGCTTGATCAGCGCCAGGGCCCGCGAAAGCCGCCGTTTGCGGACATACTCCTTCACGGAGTGGCCGGTCGCGTTGTAGAATTCCCGGTACAGCTGTGTGCGCGAGACGAACCCGGCCCCGGCCAGGTCCTCCACGCTCAGGTCGTTGGCGATGCCCTGTTCCATCGCGTCCAGAAGGATATCCAGTGACATAGATGACCCACGCCTCCCTTTTCTTCATCATATCACATTTTTTTTGCCTTGTCAAAGGAGGAAATTTGTGTTATACTGTAAAAAATGGCACAGGAGGGTGGGGTTGCAATGAACGATAGCTGTAAGGTTTCCGTGGTCGTCCCCGTGTACAACGCGCAGGACTATCTGGCCCTGTGCCTGGACTCCCTCCTGGGCCAGACCACGCAGGACATGGAGATCCTCCTGGTCAACGACGGCTCCACCGACAACAGCGCCGCCGTCTGCGAGGCCTACGCAAAACAGCACCCCTGCATCCACTATTTCAGCCGGGAGAACCGGGGGGTGTCGGAGACCCGCAACTTCGCGCTGCGGCGCGCCGCGGGGAAATACATCATGTTCCTGGATTCCGACGATGCCCTCGCGCCGGAGACCGTCAAATGCGTCACGGACTTCTTCGACAGGCACTACGATGAGGTGGACCTGGTCACCTATAGGCTCCAGGCCTATAAGGACGGCAAAAAGCTCGCCCCCCACTTCCGCTACCGCTTTCTGCGGGAGAGCGGCGTATACGATCTGAACGAGCTCCCCTTCGTCGCCCAGACCACCATGAACATCTGCGTGAAGAACCGCGGGGAGCAGAACCCCCTCTTCGACACCTCTATGCACGCGGGCGAGGATCAGAAGTACATCTGCGGCGTCCTGTGCGATAAATTCCGCATCGGCTACTGCGACAGGGGGGAGTACCGCTACAACAGGGACAACGCCAGCAGCGCAGTCTCCACGGCCAACTACGCCTACTACACCTTCGAGACCGTCTTCGGCTTCTTCGAGGAGCTCTTCGCCCGCTGGCCGGAGGGCACGCCGCGTTACGCGCAGGCCATGTTCTTCCACAACCTCAACTGGCGGCTGAAGTCGGACATGCTCTTCCCCTACCACTACCCCCCCGCGCAGCTGGAGGAGGCCAAGGGGCGCCTGCGTGCCCTGCTGCGCCGCGTGGACGACGATATCATTCTCAGTTACCCGGAGGTGGACCCCTTCCACGCCCAGTATTTCCTGCGCTGGAAATATGAGGGCGAGACCCTCGATTTCCTCTCCGGCCCGCGGGACTTCGGCGTGGCCCACGATGGGGACCTGCTCTTCACGGCCAAATCGATCGAGCTGTTCGTCAAAAAATTCAGGATCAAGGACGGGATGCTGCGCGTCAACGGCTTTTTGAAGTCGCCGGTGTTCAACTTCACGCCCCCGCCCCGGCTCTTTGCCCGGCTGGGCGGCGCGGGGGGAGGGGAGTTGGAGCTGCCCCTGCGCTTCTCCTCCATGAGCTATTACCGCTCCAACATCCGGACCAACAATTTTTGGGGCTTCTTCCTGGATACACCTTTGGAGAACCTGACCTCCCTCTCGTTTTCGGCGGAGCTGGAGAGCCGGCCGGTGTACTGCCGCCTGGGCTTCCTGCACGATTCCCCCTTCCAGCCCCGCCACCAGCGCAGGAGCGTCTTCTGGGACGGCCTGGAGGTCCGCTTCGACGGGAACATGCTCACCTTCGCGAAGGCCAATCCCGCCGCGGAAAAAGCGCAGCACAACAGGCTGCGCCGCTATTACCTGGGCAACTCCCTGCGGGTGCTTATCGTACGCGAGGCTTTACGCCTGCGGAACAGGCTCTGCGAGAGGAGGGGCAGATGGCCCCGCGTGTGGCTCTATTCCGACTGCATGAACGTGCTGCGGGACAACGCCTGCGACCAGTTCCTCCACGATTTCTCCATCCGGGACGGCGTGAAGCGCTACTATGTCGTGGACGACAAGCGCGACCGGAGCGGGTTCATCCGGGGGAACATGGCCCGGCGCGTGCTGCGCTTCGGCAGCTGGCGGCACAAGTGGCTATTTTTGCAGGCGGAAAAGCTCCTGGTCTCCTTCAGCGAGCCGCGCACCTACATGCCCCTCACCGTGGCCCACGTCGCCGATTTCCTGCGCTGCGAGGTCGTCTACCTGCAGCACGGCGTGCTGCACGCCCACCTGCCCTGGAAGTACTCCCTGGACCGCCTCAACGTGGACAAGATGGTCATCTCCACCCACTTTGAGCGGCAAAACTTGATTGAAAATTACGGCTTCCGGGAGGACTACCTGCTGCCCGCGGGCATGCCCCGCTTCGATGGCATCGACCGCAACGCGGCCCCGCAGAAGAAAATCCTGCTGGGGCCGTCCTGGCGCAACTATCTGGTGGGCACGGCCCCCGATTTGAAGCGGCTGCCCAAACACAAGCTGTTCCTGGAGTCCGCCTTCTACAACGAGCTGATGGCCTTCCTCGGCAGCGGGGAACTGTCCGCCCTGCTGGAGGAGTACGGTTACACCCTCGAATTCCAGTTGCACCCCATCATGCGCTTCTATGAGGATCACTTTCAATTCCACAGCCCGCGTGTAAAATTGGCGCCGCCCCAGGCCCAGCAGGCGGACTACGCCGTCTTTATCACCGATTTCTCATCCTTCCTCTTCGATTTCGCCTACTTGAAGCGCCCGATCCTACACTTCATGCCCGACGTGGACCTGTTCAGGGCGGGCATGCACGGCTACCGCGAACTCGACCTACCCCTGGATGAGGGCCTGGGGCCCCTCAGCCTCACCGGGCAGGAGCTGCTGGACAGCCTGCGCCAACTGCTGGAGAACGACTGCCAGGCCGCGGAGCCTTACAAATCCCGCGTGGACGCCCTCTTCCTGGACCTGGACCACTGCTGCGACAGGATCTACGAGGCGTTGAAATAGTCACCGCACGTCCCACGCGAACACGTGCATCGTCTCCGCGCCCCACGCGCGCAGCGGCACAAAGCGAAGAGCCTTTGCCCGCGCATGGATGGGGATTCTCACCAGCCGCTGATAATTTCCCTCCACGCTGACCAGCTCAGTAAAATGCGCCCCGTCTTCAGAATATTCCACCCTGAAATCCCGCACGAGGCTTTCGGGGGTATGCCATCTTGTCTCCCGCAGGGGATAGCTGCACGGCATATTCTTGATTTCGCGGTTGAGGCCGCTGTCAAACACAAAGCGCAGCAGCGAAACGTCCTCCGGCTGTTGGTATGTATACGTCGCGTATTCCCCATCGCGGAAATATACGCCATTGTCCTGATCATCCACAGGCCGGTCAACGCCGTTGCGCAAATTTTCGATGCCCCGGGTGGTCGATTTGAGTGCTGCGTTCTTCGTCAAATCGGGGATTTCACGCGTCTGCCACGGCAGATAGCAGTCGTCCTCCATCAGGGCCAGCTGCAGCTCGGCGACGGGCACTTCCCGGGGCAGAAGCCCTCCGCGCGCACAAATTGCGGCCGCCGTGCCCACGGCCTGCCCCAAAATGGCGCAGGTGGCCATCACCCGCGTGGAGCTCAGCGCCGCGTGGGTCACGCTGATGTTGCGCCCGGCGAACAGCAGGTTGCCTATATTCCGGGAATACAGGCACCGGTAGGGGATGCCGTAGGGCGACGGTGCGGGGTGGTAGATCGTCGGGTGCCCCTCGCGGTAGTAAAACCCTGCGGGGAAGTGATCGTCCATGCTCCACCCGCCGTAGCCCACGATGTCGCTGAAGCGTCCGCCCGCTTCCACGTCGTTCTGCGTCAGGATGTGATCGCCCACGCAGCGCCGGCTCTCCCGCTTGCCCGGCAAAAAGCCCACCCAGTCCAGGGCCCAGTTGTCCGCGTCATGGCCGGCGTCTCCGGAGGAGCCGCCGCGGTTCTTTATGTGGTCCCACACGCCGAAGGCGATCTTCAGAAGCTCGTCGCGGCACTTTTCCGTGTCCGCGATGCTGTCGCCGTCCCCGCCCAGCTCGATCCACCAGAAGTTGCTGCCCAGGCCGTGGTCCGCGAAGGGCAGGTCCTCGTCCGTCTCGAACCGGTATGCCCAGTCCGGCGGGGTGAACTCAGTTTTCCCGGGCGTCTCGCGCAGCTGGAAAAGGCAGCTCATGCCCATGGTCTTTCGATCGGCGGTTTCCGGCGCGATGCTTTCATTGAACTCCGCGCGCGCCTCGCGGCCCACCCGGTATTCCGCGCCGGCTAGGTGCGCCAGGACGCTGTCGCCCGAGCAGTCCGCGAAGACCTTCGCCTCGACCACATGTGTGGTTTCGGTGGTTGTCTGCCGGCCTGTGACGCTTATAATTCGCTCGTCGCACGTCTCGGCCTCCATACAGGCGCAGTTGAGCAGCAGCGTCAGGTTCTCCTGAAATTTTGCCTTCTCATACAGCACGCTGTCCCAGACGGAGTAGTTCGGCCCCGGATTGCGGCGCAGGTTCTCCAGCTCGATCTCCTCCAGGATCCCCGTCTCGCGCATGTTTTGCCCATGGGCACCGCAGACGTGCATGCGGATCTCCGACGAGGCGTTGCCGCCCAGCACGGGCCGGTCCTGCATGAGGGCGACCCTGGCCCCGTGCCGCGCCGCCGCCACCGCCGCGCACAGCCCCGCCATCCCCCCGCCGACGATGCAAAAATCAACCTTGTGGTGCATGATGATGACCTCCGGGTGTTTTCTTGTACTATAGCATATTTTACACGCCGTTGCAACAGAAAAAAGCCCCCTCGCTCGCGAGGGGGCTTAGCGCCGGGGGGTCATCCTACCGGCCGTCGCCGCCGATGGGCAGGTATTCGCCGCCCAGGTTCACATACACGATGCCATCGAAGTAGTCCACCGCGTGTTCGGATGCCCCGCCGGGGGCCTCCACGCTGTAGAGGTAGCACTCCGCGTCGTCGACGAAGTCGAAGCCGGTCATGGTGATGGCGATGACGTCGCCCGGGCTGTAATAGTCGTCGTGTTCCGCCACCAGGGTGTTGAACAGCAGCACGGCGGCCTCGTAGGCCGAAAGGCCCTCGCCCGGGTCGCCCTCCCATTCATAGGCCTCCACGTAGGTCACGCCCGCAGGTAGGCCGCCGTCCTCGGCGTCCTCGGTGCGCGCATATGTCCCCGCGAAACCGCCGCCGGTGACGACGATGGTCTCCCTGTCTGCGTCGCCGTCCATGTTGAACCGGAATTCAAAAGGCAGGAATTCGGCCCGCGTGGGGTCCTCGGGGTATACGGCCGCCACGCCCTCCTCGATGATGCCGCCGTTCTGGAGGACGAAGCGGAAGGACCAGCCGAGGCCCTTGTCGTTGTAGTTGACGATGTTCAGTAGGCCAACGCCGTCGCAGCTGTATTCCCCCCACCAGTTGACGTCCGCGGGATCGATGGGTGCGGGGATGACGGATGTCGTTTCTTCGTCCTTGCCGTTGCCGTTGCCGCCGCAGGCCGCCAGGGCTAACAGCAGCATTGATGCGATGAGGATTGTTAGGAATTTCTTCATGTCGAGTTCCTCCCATAAAATAGAATGCTCCCCATCCTGCTTCATCCAAAACGCATTTTAACGCACCACGATCTCTGCCCCGCTCTTCGCGTCCGGCACGTCGAACTGCTTTACGCCATCCTCGCTGTGAACGCAAAAGCGCAGCGTGCGGTCACTGGCGGTGGAGCGGAGGGTCAATCCGTTTGCGTCCATTGTGTAGGACAGCATGGTGCCGGGTTTTTCGTCCTCATAGAGGCCGAACTGTTCTGTGCCTTTCACGGGGTAGACGTGGATTGTAGTGATGCCGTCCGCCTCCATTGGCAGTATCGCCCCTTTGCGGATGAACACCGGGAATTCGTCCAGCGGGAAATCGAGCGTCCTGATGCCCGCCTTATAGGTCTTGCTCTCGTCAAACATGTATATCCACTCGCCCGCCGGGAAGACGATGGTGCGGCTGTCGCCCTCGTTCACCATCGGCGATACAAAGACATTGTCGCCCAGCATGTATTGGTAATACCCGAGGGTCGGGCGCATGGTGGGCAGGTGCCGCTCGTAGGAGTACGCCACCTGGCTCTGGATATAGGGGATGAGCTCATAGTGCAGCTTGACGTATTTCCGGTAGATGTCGGTGGTTTCCTCGTCGTACATCCAGGGGCGGTGCTCGCCGCCGCCGCCGTTCTCCATCACGGGGCAGAAGGCCCCCAGCTGCGCCCAGCGGATGAAGGTGTCCTTGGGGTCCTCCTCGCCGTTGGGTGCGGAACGGAAGCCGCCGATGTCGGAGCCGTAGCATACATAATTGAACAGCGAGGAGGTGAACATGTTGTTCAGGGCCCCGCGCAGGCCGCCCCAGTCGCAGTCCTGGTCGCCCACCCAGCCCATGAAGTTGATGTCGCGGTCCATGAAGGTGATCGGCAGGCCCCAGGCGACCACGTCGTCAGTGGGCCTTGCCCAGGCCACCCCCCTGCCGTTCGTCTTCTCCTTGGTGTAGTGATAGAAATCGTCGTACACCATCTTTTTATACCGCCCCCAGGTGAGCGGGCCCCCCTTGCCCCAGGCGGGGATCAGTGTCACGATGTAGGGCTCCGCGCCGTCCACCTTCCAGCCGTCGGCGCCCATGTCCAGCACGATGTCCATCTGCCTGTGCCACCAGTCCACGGCCTCGGGGTTGGAGTAGTCCAGGAACGCCCCCACCCCAGACCACCATTTCACGGTCTTGCCGCCGCTGACGAGGTAGCCCTTCTCCTTGGCATATTCAAACGTGGGCGCGTCCTCGTTGAGCATGCAGGTGCTCCACAGGATGACCTTTGTGCCCTGGCCGTGGAAATAGTCGATCATGCCCTGCATGTCGGGGTAGAGCTTCGGGTTCGGGTCGTAGGTGTTCTTTGCCGTGGCCCAGGAGGGCTCGATGTCCACGATGCCCACGGGGATATCCCGGCTGGTGAAGCCCTTGACGAACTCGACGGTGGAGCCTTGCGTCCCGTGGTGCTCCCACACCATGTGCGTGTGTACCCAGGCGGGGTAGGGCAGGGGATCGAGGCTCGGCACGGGCGTGCTGAACGCGGCCGCCAGCCCCCCGCCGCCGAACAGCGTGCTGAAAAACACCGCGATGGCCGTGATGACGCGCGAGAGCGGGTAGAATATGGTGCCGATCATGGGAAGGCCTCCTTTATTCAATTCTGAAATGCTGAATTCTGAATGCTTAATTGATCCCAACCATCCTCAACATCGTCTTGGACGCCATCGTGGCTACACGTGCAGCAATGTCCATCGCGAAGGTGAGATCCGTGATCTTCGCCGCGTTCCCCGCCATGTCCCACGTTGCCCCGTAGGGCTCCAGCGTGACGTTGAGGTCGTCCGGCGTGGCCCAGTCCGTCAGGATGCCCCCCGCGAGCATGCGCACGAACTCGTTGGTGAAGGCCTTCCCCGGGGTGCGCGCGTAGATCCGCCTGGCCGCAAGGCCGGGCAGGGGGCCGATATCCGGCACCGCGGCGGTCACCAGCACGGCGTTGACCGCCTGGCCCAGCAGCCGCATCTCCAGGGATTCCATCGGGTATTGCTCGTTGCCCGCGTAGTGCCCGGCATAGATCACCCCCGCCAGGTCCAGCAGATTCTTGTATTCGCTTTTCTCCAGCGTGACGCCCGCCTTTTTCGCGATGGCCTCCACGCTGTCCTTCTCGCCGTAGAGCGGCAGCTTCACCGCCAAGGTCAGCGATCTGACCATCATGTCAATCAATTCGTAGCCGACCGTGCCCTTCTCGGCGTTCAGCGCGTCGGCGAGAGTCCCGGTCAGGTCCGGGAGCAGGTCGACGTAGCTGCGGAAGGCCGCCCGGTGATAGTCGAAGCTGTATTTCGGGAAGTCGCTCCTCATTAGGTCCAGCTGCGCCTTGCTGAAGCCCTTCGGCAGCAGCGAGGTGTCGATCTTGTCGACATACCGCGTCTCGATCTTCACCTCCGCGTCGCCGAAGGTGACCTGCCGGTAGGCGTTGGGGTAGGCGAGCAGGCAGCCGGTCTCGATGTCGAAGATCCGGTTCCCCTTGGCCGTGTCGGCATAGGCGATGTCGTTGGCGTGCACGTGCCCGGTGAATGCATACTTCACACCCGCGTCCGCCAGCATGGTGGCCAGCTTGCGGTACTGGTCGATGGTCAGCAGCCCGCCGGTGAAGCCTTCGATCAGAAAGTGGTCCAGCACGCTGTAGTGCGTCATGGCGATGACCTTTTTGCCGTCCCTCTGCGCCTGCTGCAGTTGCTCTTCAATCCAGGTGAACAGCTCCGGGCTGACGGCGCTCGCATCGTCCCGGTAGATGATGGCGTCGATGGCCAGCAGGCGGTAGCCGTTGCCCAGCTCCGCGGTGTAGGAGCCGTCGCCCTCGCGGCGGACCAGGGCCCTGTTATAGCCCAAATCGGCATAGATATCCAAAAAATCCGCGAGATCCAGCCGCCCCCGGGAAGCGGAGGTCCGTATGTCGTGGTTGCCGGGCACCACAAAGACCTGGATGCCGGTGCGCTTCTGGAAATCCTTCAGGATCTTCGCGATCCCGCGGTGCTCCGCCCAGTGGCCGTCCTCGCTCAGATCCCCCGGGATCAATATGTACTTCGCGCCGGAGGCCTTCGCGTCCGCCAAAAACGCGGCGATGACGGCGTCCGCCTCGTAGGTGAGCATGCTCTTCATATTCGCGTGGCGGTAGAGCGGGTCGTCAATTTGGCTTTCGAGCTCCTTGAGCGGCGTCAGCTCGCTGTAGGGCCGGTAATGGATGTCCGAGGCGACGAAGACCTTCAGGCTGTTGTTGTCCGCTGCGCCCGCGGTCAGCGCCAAGGAGAGGACCAGCGCCGCAACAAGGGCGATGCCCAGGGCGGATTTGCACACTTTTTTCACAGAATCACTCCAAGCTTTGTAGATTTACGACAAGTATACCACGGCGTTTTTGAAAAGTCAACGCCCGGGGCTTTACACGCGCCATTTTTTATGTTACTATGGGCGCGTATGAATTTGATTCGGAGGTATATTACTATGCTCTGCGGGCTCGCATCCGTCACCTTCCGCCAGTTGGGCTGGCGCGGGGTCATACAGGCCGCGGCCGATTGCGGCCTTACGTGCGTCGAGTGGGGCGGCGACGTCCATGTGCCCCCGGGCGATGTCGCGCTTGCCCGCGAGGTCCATCAGGCCACTGCGGACGCCGGGCTGGCCGTGCTGTCCTATGGCTCGTACTACCGCCTCGGCGCGCAGGGCGAATTCGAGCCCATTCTGGACTCTGCCCTCGCGCTCCACGCAGGCACGATACGTGTGTGGCCCGGCGTGAAGGCCTCCGCGCAGTACACCGCGGAGGAGTTCGAACAGGCCGCCGCCGACGCGCGGGCCATCGCTGATATGGCCGCGCCCCACGGCGTCTCCATCGCGTTCGAATTCCACCGAGGCACGCTGACCGACACGGCCGAAAGCGCCCTGGCCCTGCTGGCCGCCGTGGGCCGCGGCAATGTGAAGACCTACTGGCAGCCCAACCCGGAGCGCACGCACGAGGCGAACCTCGCGGCCATCGCGGCGGTGCTACCCCACCTGGAGAACGTGCACGTGCATGTGACCGAGCGTGACAAAGTGCAGCTGCCCCTGGAGGCCGTGCTGCCGCAGTGGCGGGACTATATGGAGGTGGCCCGCGGCCACGCGCGCGCCGCCCTCATCGAATTCGTCAAGGACAGCGACCCCGCGCAGTGCGCCCGGGACGCCGAACAGCTCAGGCGGCTGTGCCAATGATCAGAACATACCAAAGCCCCAATCCGCAATGGATTGGGGCTTTGCCGTGGAGCGGACTACAAAATGGAAACAAAGATACTAGTCCCGAAACTCAAAAAGCTTGGCTATAGGAACTCCCAACGCATCGGCAATATCCAGCAGCACATCAAGCGACAGACCAACATCGCCATTGGGTGCTTCAATGTTACTCATATGCGTTCGGCTGATGCCAATTTGCTCGGCTAGTTGCAATTGGCTCAAGCCCTGCATTTTCCGCGTGTATGTAATATTGAATTTCAGTTTCCTGTAAGTATCCTCATGTCGCTTATCCATATAAAACACCTCAAGAATATTTTACATGGTAAAAGGGTTTAATGAAACAACGTTAAACAAAATATTGCAGCTTGCAATATTGCAATATCTGTTTTGGAGTAGTATAATAGGTTCAACCGAAATCATTTTGGAAAAGGGGGAAAGACCATGCACGAAATCATTCGCAACCTGCGCAAAGAAAGAGGCCTGACGCAGAAGAAGGTAGCCGATTACCTGGGGATTGACCGCTCCACATACGCCTATTACGAGAGCGGCCATACGAAGCTCCCCGTCGATCTCGTGGTCAAGCTGGCGCATTTTTATCAAATACGCTATGCTGCGCTCCTTGGGCCGGAGCCTGTGCCGGCGGACAGCTAAAAGAACATACCAAAGCCCCAATCCGCAAGGGATTGGGGCTTTGCCGTGGAGCGGATGACGAGGCTCGAACTCGCTACCTCCACCTTGGCAAGGTGGCGCTCTACCAGATGAGCTACATCCGCGAAATACCCAACGGACCCGTTGGGTGGTGCCTCCGGTCGGAGTTGAACCAACGACACGCGGATTTTCAGTCCGCTGCTCTACCAACTGAGCTACAGAGGCGTAAGGAGCCCGCAGGCTCTGTGGGGTGGCATTGGCGACCCGGAACGGGCTCGAACCGTCGACCTCCAGCGTGACAGGCTGGCGTTCTAACCAACTGAACTACCGGGCCAATTGAGGGGATGGAGGCGGGGAACTGATGGTGGGAACAACAGGGCTCGAACCTGTGACCCCTTGCTTGTAAGGCAAGTGCTCTCCCAGCTGAGCTATGCTCCCGCGCCGCGACTTAGATATGATACACGATACGCGCCGATT
>Ga0123353_10000519_pt1 | contig 47639 bp, 59 predicted proteins | sample TergutLab28metaG_3_FD_92763 | JGI IMG/M metagenome (GOLD analysis project Ga0123353, IMG submission 92763) | Labiotermes labralis P3 segment gut microbial communities from Petit-Saut dam, French Guiana - Lab288 P3 | ecosystem: Host-associated > Arthropoda: Insects > Digestive system > Gut ... | reverse complement strand
CCCGTGAAACGGGAAATCCCCAAATTTCTTGATCAACAGCCCAAAAACCTGTGCCTTGACACATTTTCCAGGGTTTTTATGACAAGGCTTGCCAAGATGGACGGTTGTTCAGAGAGTCCCTAAGCCAGGCGACAGGGGAGCATGGCGCTCACCTTTTCTCATCGTGCTGCAAGGCATCAACCCTGCTGGCGGCGGAAGGCGGTATATAATTGTTGCCCTCCGAGGGGCGCTGCAAGGGAGAACTCCCTCAGGCTCGGTTCATAACGGCGCTCACTGTCCAACCCTGCCGGGCGCAGGGGGTTCGGTGAGTTGAATGCCGCCCTGCCCCGGCCACGGTTTACAAGGAGCTTACCGTGGCTGATTGCCAAGATTACGTTATTGCCGATTTGTCCCTGGCCGACTGGGGACGCAAGGAAATCCGCATCGCCGAAAGCGAGATGCCGGGCCTCATGGCCATCCGCGAGGAATTCGCCAAGACCCGACCGCTGCAAGGGGCGCGCATCACCGGCTCGTTGCACATGACGATTCAGACCGCCGTGCTGATCGAGACGCTGACCGCGCTCGGCGCCGAGGTCCGCTGGGCGTCGTGCAACATTTTCTCGACCCAGGATCACGCCGCCGCCGCCATCGCCGCCGCCGGCATCCCGGTATTCGCGGTCAAGGGTGAATCGCTGGCGGAATACTGGGATTACACCCACCGCATTTTCGACTGGCCCGATGGCGGCTATTCCAACATGATCCTCGACGACGGCGGCGACGCGACGCTGCTGCTGCATCTTGGCGCTCGCGCCGAGCAGGACGGCGCGGTGCTGGCCCAGCCGGCTTCCGAGGAAGAAAGCATCCTCTTCGCCGCCATCAAGGCCAAGCTCAAGACCGATCCGGCCTGGTATTCGACCCGCCTGGCGCAAATCAAGGGCGTCACCGAGGAAACCACCACCGGCGTGCATCGCCTGTACCAGATGCACGCGCGCGGCGAACTGAAGTTCCCGGCCATCAATGTCAACGATTCGGTCACCAAGTCCAAGTTCGACAATCTGTACGGCTGCCGCGAATCGCTGGTGGATGGCATCAAGCGCGCCACCGATGTCATGGTCGCCGGCAAGATCGCCGTCGTCTGCGGCTATGGCGATGTCGGCAAGGGTTCCGCCCAGGCTTTGCGCGCCCTCTCGGCGCAGGTCTGGGTCACCGAAATCGACCCGATCTGCGCCCTGCAGGCGGCGATGGAAGGCTACCGCGTGGTCACCATGGAATACGCCGCCGACAAGGCTGACATTTTCGTCACCTGCACCGGCAATTACCACGTCATCACGCACAACCACATGGCAAAGATGAAGAACAACGCCATCGTCTGCAACATCGGCCACTTCGACAACGAAATCGACGTCGCCGCGCTGGAAAAATACCAGTGGGAGGAAATCAAGCCGCAGGTCGATCACGTCATCTTCCCCGATGGCCGGCGCATCATCTTGCTAGCCAAGGGCCGCCTGGTCAATCTCGGTTGTGCCACCGGCCACCCGAGTTACGTGATGAGTTCCAGCTTCGCCAACCAGACCATCGCCCAGATCGAGCTATACACCCGGACGGGCGATTACCCGGTGGGCGTCTACACCCTGCCCAAGCATCTCGACGAAAAGGTCGCCCGCCTGCAACTGAAAAAGCTCAACGCCGAACTGACGGTGCTGACCGAAGCACAGGCCAGCTACATTGGCGTGCCGGTCGACGGGCCGTACAAGGCTGAGCATTACCGTTACTGAACCAGAGCGAGTTTAATTTATGCGCGGGCCTTCCCTCTCCCCCAACTCCTCTGTGCTGCTTCGCCGCATTCCGCTTCGCGGAACCAGCCTTCGGCTGTCCTGCGGCCTGCGGCTTGGTCCCGCAAGCGGGAGAGGGAAGTGTCTTTCCATCTCACGCTGGCGGGAAAGACAGATGCAGCGCTGCACTGCCGACTTGCACCCCGGAACTGGAGGCTACCGCGAAAGCCCGACACTCCCCTCCCCCCTCGCGGGGGAGGGGCTGGGGGAGAGGGGGAGGCGGCAAGGGAAAGGCGTCTGGTTTGCCCATCGCGCCTGCATACGCCGCGCATCCTCTGTAAGGACAGGCTTGAAACCCGCCCCAACCTCCCCCTCTCCCCGGCCCTCCCCCGCGAGGGGGGAGGGAGAGCACAAGCAACCCACCTTATCCCCGCATTTCGCTTCACTGGATCGGCTCCTGGGTAGGGTGACTCGAAGCGTCGGAAGAGGGTACGCCCCTGAATCAAAATTGCTCTATATGTGCCACCCGAGGCGCACCCGATGAGCATGAACTCCTTCCATGCCCGGCAAGGAGGGCGGCTGGCCACGGCAAAGCCGGCGGCGAAAAAAACGCCTGACCGGCATGGCCTGCTGCGCGCCGACGCGCTGCTCGTCCAGTGCGGGCTGGCGGCGTCGCGCACGCAGGCGCAGCGGCTGATCGGCGCTGGCCGCGTCAGTTGCGAGGGCAAGGCGGTCGCCAAGCCGGCGCAGGAATTGCCGGCCAGCGCCGCGCTGACCGTCGCCGCGGACGATGCTGATCGCTACGTCTCGCGCGGCGGCCTCAAGCTGGCCGGGGCGCTGGCCGCCACCGGCCTCGCCATCGCCGGCAAGGACTGTCTCGACATCGGCCAATCCACCGGCGGCTTCACCGACTGCCTGGTGCAGGCCGGCGCCCGGCATGTGGTTGGCGTCGATGTCGGCCACGACCAACTGCACGGCCGGCTGCGTGGCGATGCCCGCGTCACCGCTCTGGAAGGCGTCAATGGCCGCGCCCTGAGCGCCGCCGATCTGGGCGATGCGCTGCCGGCAGGCGGTTTTGACCTGATCGTCGGCGATCTCTCCTTCATCTCGCTGACCCTGATCCTGCCGCGCCTGCCGGCGCTGCTGGCCGCCGATGGCGACCTGCTGCTGCTGGTCAAGCCGCAGTTCGAGGTCGGCCCCGGCCATGTCGGCAAGGGCGGCATCGTCCGCGACCCGGCGCTATATCAGCAAGTCGAACAAAAACTGCGCGACTGCGCCGCCGCGCTCGGCCTCACCGTCCGCGCCTGGCTGGACAGCCCGATCACCGGCGGCGACGGCAATCGCGAATTTTTCATCTGGTTGAGAAGCAATCCTGAAAAATGCCAAGCAATCTGACCGCCAATCGCTCCCATTTGCCTCCCCCTCTCCCCCGACCCCTCTCCCGCGAGGGGAGAGGGGAGATCCCGCGCAACCTGCCACCGCTTCCAAGATCATGAAACCCGAAATTTCCATCGAATTTTTCCCGCCGCAAACGCCGGAAGGCATGACCAAGCTGCGCGCCGTGCGCGGCGAACTGGCCAAGTTGCGACCCGCTTTCTTCTCGGTGACTTTTGGCGCTGGCGGCTCGACCCGCGAACGCACCTTCGCCGTCATCAAGGAAATCGCCGCCGAAGGCCACAACGCGGCGCCGCACCTGTCCTGCATCGGCTCGACCCGCGCCAGCATCCGCGACATCCTGAACGATTACCGGGCCGCCGGCATCCGCCGCATCGTCGCGCTGCGCGGCGATCTCCCCTCGGGCATGGCGGAGACCGGCGAATTCCGCTACGCCAACGAACTGGTCGAATTCATCCGCCAAGAAACCGGCGACTGCTTCCACCTGGAAGTCGCCGCCTACCCGGAATGGCACCCGCAGGCGCGCAACCCGCAGGACGATCTCGACGCCTTCGCGCGCAAGGTCAAGGCCGGCGCCAATTCGGCCATCACCCAGTATTTTTTCAATGCCGACGCCTATTTCAATTTCGTCGACGCCGTCCGCGCGCGCGGCGTGGACATCCCCATCGTGCCCGGCATCATGCCCATTTTCGGCTTCAGCAAACTGGCCCGCTTTTCCGATACCTGCGGCGCCGAGATTCCGCGCTGGATGCGCAAGAAATTCGAGAGTTTCGGCGACGACAGCGATTCCATCCGCGCCTTCGGCCTCGATGTCGTCACCGCGCTGTGCCAGCGCCTGCTCGCTGGCGGCGCGCCCGGCCTGCATTTTTACTCGATGAACCAGTCGGTTCTGATCGGTGAAATCTGCCGGCGGCTGGGGCTTGAGCCGCCCAGCCAATAATTGAGCTTGACACAACACCCCCAAACACGGTGTAATTGCATGTTTTTTCTAAGCACATCAAGGGATTACCAACATGAAACGCACGTATCAACCGTCGGTCGTGCGCCGCAAGCGCACCCATGGCTTCCTGGTTCGTATGCGCACCAAGGGCGGCCGGGCTGTGATCGCCGCTCGCCGCGCCAAGGGCCGCAAGCGTCTGGGCGTCTGATTCCGTTTCCATTTCAATCGAGCACGCGAAGGCGAAGCGCAGACAGTACGGTAGTACGGCAAGCGAAGCCGGCAATCGGTTGAAAGGGGAATGGAATGACCCGGACGTTCGACGAGGTGGATCACAGCTTCGCTCGACGCTATCGCCTGACCAAAACGGATGAGTTTTCATCCGTTTTTGGTTTCAGGAAAGCCCTTCGCGGCCAGTTGCTGATGCTGCATTACCAGCCGCGAGCCGCTGGCGAAATTGCCGCCCGCCTCGGTCTGGTGGTCGGCAAAAAGTTCTTGCCACGCGCGGTCGACCGCAATCGTTGCAAGCGGGTGTTGCGCGAACAATTCCGTCTGCGGCGCGGCGAATTGCCGGCCTGCGATGTGGTCGCGCGCCTGGCGTCAAAGCCGGGAAAGCTCGATGCCGCGCTCTTGGTCGAGGATTTTCTCGCCTTGCTGGCAAAATTGCGACGCCGGGCCGGGCCGCACGAAATTGCATGAAACGCCTGTTGATCGGCCTGATCCGCTTTTATCAATATGCGATCAGCCCGTTTCTCGGGCGCAGTTGCCGCTTTGTTCCAAGCTGTTCGGAATACGCGGCAGAGGCAGTAGGGAAGTACGGTGCCATCAAGGGCGGTTGGTTGGGCGCGAAGCGCATCTGCCGCTGCCATCCCTGGCATCCGGGCGGGTACGATCCCGTACCCTGATTGGTTAAATAATTGATTGTATGGGTTTTTCATGGACACTCGCCGCCTGATTCTGCTGCTCATTTTCTGTATCTCCGGTTTTATGCTGTGGGAGAAATGGGAGCAGTACAAGTACCCGAAACCGGCGGCCGAAATCGCTGTCGCCGGTGCCCCGGCAGCCGCTCCCGGCGGTGATGCGCCGCGCCCGAGCGCCAGCTTGCAGGCCCACAGCGTCACCGCGCCAAGCGCCAGCGCCGCGCCGGTCAGCGTCGCCGAAACCTTCACCATCACCACTGACCTGCTGCAAGCCACCATCTCGGCTCAGGGCGGCGATATCGTTCACCTCGAACTGTTCAAGTACAAGGAAAAGGACGATGCGAACAAGAATTTCGTTCTTTTCGACGCCACGCACCAGTATTTCGCGCAAAGCGGCCTGATTGGCGACGGCCTGCCGACGCACCGCGCGACCTTCCGCCGCGTCACCGGCCCGGCGACGCTGGCCGACGACGCCGACAGCTTGCAGGTGCGCCTCGAAACCGACGGCCCGAATGGCGGCACGATCGCCAAGATCCTGACCTTCCATCGCAATTCCTACCTGATCGACATCGCCTGGGAAATCACCAATGCCGGCGAGCAGCCCATGACGCCGCTGGCCTATTTCCAGCTTCAGCGCGACAGCGAGGCGCCGGCCGGCGAATCGCGGATGATGCCGGTCTTCACCGGCCCGGCGGTCTATACCGAGGAACACAAGTACCAGAAGCTGGCCTTCTCCGACATCGCCGAGAACAAGGCCAAATTCGCCAAGACCGCCGATAACGGCTGGCTGGCGATGGTTCAGCATTACTTCGTCGCCGCCTTCGTGGCGGAGGGGAATACGCAGCGCGAGTTCTACGCCAACAAGATGGAAAGCGCCAATGCCTACCAGGCCGGCCTGATCCTGCCGCTGGCCGAAATCGCGCCGGGCGCCAGCGGCGCCGCCGCGGTCAAGCTGTACGCCGGCCCGCAGGAACAGGCAAGGCTCAAACAGGTGGCGCCCGGCCTCGATCTGGTCGTCGACTATGGCTGGCTGACGATGATTGCCGCGCCGATCTTCTGGGCGCTGCAATTCATCCACGGTCTTGTCGGCAACTGGGGCTGGGCCATCGTTGTGCTGACGATTATCATCAAGCTCATCTTCTTCCCGCTCTCGGCCGCTTCCTACAAGTCCATGGCCAAGATGCGCGTCCTCACGCCGCGCCTGATGCAACTCAAGGAACGCTACGCCGACGACAAGCAGCGCCTGAACCAGGAAATGATGAAGCTTTACCAGAGCGAAAAGATCAATCCCCTCGGCGGCTGCCTGCCGATTCTGGTCCAGATTCCGGTATTCATCGCCCTCTACTGGGTGCTGCTCGGCGCCGTCGAAATGCGCGGCGCGCCGTGGATGCTGTGGATTCACGATCTGGCCGCCGCCGATCCCCTGTTCATCCTGCCAATCATCATGATGGCTTCGATGTTCATCCAGATCAAACTCAACCCGACCCCGCCGGACCCGATCCAGGCCAAGGTGATGATGATCATGCCGCTGGTTTTCGGCGTCATGTTCTTCTGGTTCCCGGCCGGTCTGGTGCTCTACTGGGTGGTGAACAACATCCTCTCCATCGCCCAGCAGTGGCAAATCACCCGCATGATCGACGCCGGCGGCAAGGCAGCCAACGACGCAAAGGCCTGAGAAGCCGGCTTTATATGCAACTGCGCCGCCGTCTCCCCTGCCGCCTCCCCCTCTCCCCCGGCCCCTCCCCCGCGAGGGGGGAGGGGAGTGCAGTTTCTGTGGCGTGAACACCGACACCATCGCCGCCATCGCCACGGCTCCGGGCCGTGGCGGTATCGGCGTCGTTCGCGTCTCGGGCAGCGATCTGCTGCCCTTTGCCTTGGCGCTGTGCGGCCAGACGCCCAAACCGCGCCACGCCGCCCTGGCCGAATTCCGCGCCGCTGACGGCAGCGCCATCGACAGCGGCCTGCTGCTCTATTTCCCCAATCCACACTCCTTCACCGGCGAGGACGTGCTTGAACTGCACGGCCACGGCGGCCCGGTGGTGCTACACATGCTGCTCGCCCGCTGCCTCGATCTCGGGGCGCGGCTGGCCGAGCCGGGCGAATTCAGCCGCCGCGCCTTCCTCAATGGCAAGATGGATCTCGCCCAGGCTGAGGCCGTCGCCGACCTGATCGACGCCGCCACCGCCAGCGCCGCCCGCTCCGCCGTGCGCTCGCTGCAAGGCGAATTCTCGCGCGCCATCGGCGAACTAAACGAGGAACTGATCAATCTGCGCATGCTGGTCGAGGCGACCCTCGATTTTCCCGAGGAGGACATCGACTTCCTCCAGGCCGCCGACGCCTGCGGCCGCCTCGAACGCCTGCAAGCGAAACTGGCCGCGATCATCGACCGCGCGGGCCAAGGCAAACTGTTGCAGAGCGGCCTCGCCGTCGTCCTCGCCGGCCAGCCCAATGTCGGCAAATCCTCGCTGCTCAATCGCCTGACCGGCGACGAGCTGGCCATTGTCACCGCCATCCCCGGCACCACCCGCGATGCGCTGCGCTCGACCATCCAGATTGAAGGCATCCCCCTGCACATCATCGACACCGCCGGCCTGCGCGAAACCGAGGACGAAATCGAGCGCATCGGCATCGAAAGAAGCTGGCAGGAAATCGCCAAGGCCGACGTGCTGCTGCTGCTGGTCGATGCCCGCAGCGGCATCGGCGACGCCGACCGGGAAATCCTCGCCCGCCTGCCAGCCCATTTGCGGCGCATCACCGTCTACAACAAAATCGACCTCGCCGGCCGCGCGCCGGAACGCCACGCCGAACACGACGCCCACGGCGACACCGTGGCCATCTCCCTGTCGGCCAAACACAACCAGGGCATCGACCTGCTGCGCGCCGAATTGCTGCGCATCGCCGGCTGGCACCCGGCGGAAGACGTCTTCATCGCCCGCGAACGCCACCTGCGGGCGCTGGCCGCCGCCCAGGAGCACGCCACCGCCGCCCGCGCCGTCCTCGACCGCCTAGCGCTTGAGCTATTCGCCGAGGAACTGCGCCTGGCGCAGCACGCCTTGGGCGAAATCACCGGCCAATTCACCGCCGACGACCTGCTCGGCGTGATTTTCAGTAGTTTCTGTATTGGCAAGTGACAGCCCCGCGGCTGCTCCTGATAAGCTTGGCGCGCATCGCCAATCGTTTGGCCACCCCCTCAAGAAACACTGTGCAACAAACTGATTTTAAATGGGATTTACAACCCCCTCCCCAACCCTCCCCTACGGGCTTCGCCCGCAAGGGAGGGAGTCGTAGCCGGCACGCACTGCGGGTTTTCTCCCTCCTTTTCGCCGCAGGCGAAGGGGAGGGTCGGGGAGGGGTGTTTCTTTGTCACTATTTGCGGCCACAGGCCGATTACTGCGCTATCCGGCAACACTCATGAATATTGAAGCAAAGAAAAACCCCGCCGCCGCGCCTTCAATGACGCAGCGCACTGGCGTGCTCAAGAAATCCGACCTCTACAGTTCCATCTGGGCTTCCTGCGACGAACTGCGCGGCGGCATGGATGCCAGCCAGTACAAGGACTATGTCCTGTTCATGCTGTTCATCAAGTACATCAGCGACAAATACGCCGACAGCGACGACTTCGCTCCGCCCGTGGTCATTCCGCCCGGCGCCTCGTTTCGGAACATGGTGGCGCTCAAGGGCAGGCCGGATATCGGCGACCGCATCAACACCCAGATCATCCAGCGCCTGATCGACAACAACAGCCGGCTGGCGCGCACCGACTTTCCCGACTTCAACGATCCCAACAAGCTTGGCGAAGGCGCGGCGATGGTCGAGCGGCTGGGCAACCTGATCGCCATTTTCGAGAAGCCCGAACTCAATTTCGCCAATCATCGCGCCGAAAACGACGATCTGCTCGGCGACGCCTACGAATACCTGATGCGGCACTTCGCCCAGGATTCCGGCAAGAGCAAGGGGCAGTTCTACACGCCCGCCGAGGTCAGCCGCGTCATTGCCCAAGTCATCGGCATTTCGCCGGACAACGCCAGAGGCGCCACCACCGCCTATGACCCGACCTGCGGCTCCGGCTCGCTGCTGCTCAAGGTGGCCGCCGAAGCGGGCAAGCAGATCACGCTGGAAGGGCAGGAAAAAGACGTGACCACGGCGGGTCTGGCACGCATGAACATGATTCTGCACGACTTTCCCACCGCCACCATCATGAGCGGCGACACGCTGGTCAATCCCAAATTCAAAAATGGCGAGCAACTGCGAACCTACGACTACGTCGTCGCCAATCCGCCGTTTTCCGACAAAAAATGGGCCACCGGCCTGAACCCGGCCAACGACCCTTACCAGCGCTTCGTCTGGGGCGCGCCGCCGGACAAACAAGGCGACTACGCCTATCTGCTGCACGTCATCCGCAGCATGAACGCACTCACCGGCAAGGGCGCCATCATCCTGCCGCACGGCGTACTGTTTCGCGGCAATGCTGAAAGCCATATCCGCAAGCAACTGGTGCGCTCCGGCATTCTCAAGGGCATCATCGGTCTGCCGGCCAACCTCTTTTACGGCACCGGCATCCCCGCCTGCATTCTGGTGCTGGACAAGGAAAACGCCGCCGCCCGCAAAGGCGTTTTCATGATCGACGCCAGCAAGGGCTTCATCAAGGACGGCCCCAAGAACCGCCTGCGCGAGCAGGATATCCACCTCATCGTCGACACCTTCCGCCGGGGCGCGAATGTGAAGCGCTATGCGCGCAGCGTGCCGCTGGACGAAATCGCCAGCGAAAAGAACGACTACAACCTCAACCTGCCGCGCTACATCGACAGCAGCGAACCGGAAGACCTGCAAGACATCGACGCCCATCTCAACGGCGGCATTCCCGAACGCGACATCGACGCCTTTGCCGCCGACTGGCAGGAAATGCCCGGCCTGCGCGATGCCCTGTTCGCGCCCGAGCGCCCCGGTTATGCGCGGCTGCGCCAGCCCGTGGCCGAGATTCGCCCGGTCATCCTCGCGCACCCGGAATTCCAGCGTTTTCGCGCCAAGGTGGAAACGCTGTTCGATAAATGGCGGCAGGCCGTCACGCCGCTACTCACCGGCATTCAGCCGGGCGACCATCCCAAGGCGCTGATCAGAACGGTTTCCGAAACCCTGCTCGCCGCCTTTCAGGCCGCGCCTCTGCTCGACCCCTACGACATTTATCAACACCTGATGGACTACTGGGCCGAATCCATGCAGGACGACGCTTACCTCATCGTCGCCGACGGCTGGCTGGCGCAGCCCCGGCGCGTTCTGGAAACCGATAAAAAGGGCAAGACCCGCGACAAAGGTTGGACCTGCGACCTGCTGCCCAAGCCATTCATCGTCGCCCGCTACTTCGCCGCCGAGCAGGCCGCGCTGGATGAAAAACAGGCCGAACTGGAAAGCCTCGCCAGCCAGATCGCCGAACTGGAAGAAGAGCAGAGCGGCGAGGACGGCGTTTTCTCCGGCTTCGACAAAATCAACGCCGCGCAGGTAAAAGACCGCGTCCGGGAAATCGGCAACGACCCCGACAGCGCCGAGGAACTGGCCGTGCTCGAACAATGGCTCAAGCTCGATACACAAGAATCCGCATTGAAGAAAAGCGTCAAAACACTGGATGCCGAACTCGATGCCAAGGCTTACAGCCGCTACGCCACCCTGTGCGAAGCCGAAGTCAAAACGCTGGTGGTGGACGACAAATGGCTCGCCGCCCTGCAATCCGCCATTGCCGGCGAACTGGAACGGGTATCGCAAACCCTCGCCAGCCGCGTGCGCGAACTGGCCCTGCGCTACGAAACCCCGCTGCCCGCGCTGGTGAATGAAGTCGCCGCCCTGTCGGCCAAGGTGGAGGCGCACCTGCGCCGGATGGGGGCGGTATGGCAGTGAGCCGGAATGACAGGTCAATTCGCGACGCGGCGCACCGCGACTGTGAGGTTTTTCTCCCTCCCTTGCGTAGCAGGGGAGGGCCAGGGAGGGGTAAAACCGGAGCCATGACCCATGGATGAAACCCGCCTCAAAGCCCGGCAATTGCGCAATGCCGCCACCGACGCCGAGCGGCGCTTGTGGCAATTCCTGCGCTCCCGGCAACTGGGCGGTTTCCGCTTCCGCAGGCAGGCGCCCATCGCCGGCTACATCGCCGATTTCGTCTGTCCCGAGTTGAAACTGGTGATCGAACTCGATGGCGGGCAGCACCTGGAACAGTCCGACTATGACGCCCACCGCACCCTCGTTCTGGAACGGCATGGCTACCGGGTTCTGCGCTACTGGAACAACGATGCGCTGGCGGCGACGGCGGATGTGCTGGCGGATGTGTTACGCACGATGGAAGAGAGGGAGAGTACCCCTCCCCGGCCCTCCCCTACGCTGCGCGCAAGGGAGGGAGCAAACCCCCGCCTTTCTTCCGCTCCGGCTTCACAAGAAAGGCTTTCTCCCGCCCTCGCATCAGAAGAGGAACTTTGTAGTTCTCCCTCCCTTGCGCAGCAGGGGAGGGCTGGGGAGGGGTGTTTTCCAAAGCAGGAGACCCAGAAATGAAGCCGGGGTACAAGCTGACAGAAGTGGGGGTGATTCCGGAGGATTGGGAGGTGGCTCCACTCGGCAAGTACGCAACTTTTCGTACCGGGCCATTCGGTAGCGCTTTGCATCAAGCAGATTACATCAGCAATGGTATTCCTGTTATCAACCCAATGCACATTGACGACGGAACCATCGTGCCTTCGGAAACGATGACAGTTTCTGCGCAAACGGCAAACGCGCTTTCAGACTTCAAGTTGAAATCAGGCGAAATTGTGATTGGGCGTAGAGGTGACATGGGTCGCTGCGCTGTCATTCGTGAAGGCCAAGCGGGTTGGTTGTGCGGTACCGGGTCGATGATTATTCGTCCAGCAGACGCAAACGCAGACTACTTGCAGCGCATCTTGTCCAGTCGCCGCGTCATCACCGCCATTGAGAATGCATCCGTTGGTACGACAATGGTGAACTTGAATCAAGGCACATTGTCTGGCCTAAAAATTCAATTTCCGCCACTCCCCGAACAAACCGCCATCGCCACCGCCCTCAGCGACATGGACGCGCTGCTGGGCGGGCTGGATCGCCTGATCGCCAAAAAACGCGCCATCAAACAGGCCACCATGCAGCAACTCCTCACCGCCCAAACCCGCCTGCCAGGGTTCAGTGGGGAGTGGGAGGTGAAGCAGTTGGGCAATGTTGGCAAGTGCTTACGTGGTGTTTCCTACCACGGTGATACGGATTTGTTTCCGCATGACACCGAAAAATCAAAACGGTTACTCCGCTCGAACAATGTCCAAGACGCAGCAGTTGTAACCACTGACGTCCAGTTCGTTAATTCCATTCGTGTCGCCGAGCATCAATTTCTTCAAGAAGGTGATGTGCTCATTTGCATGGCAAATGGTAGCAAGGCATTAGTTGGCAAAGCCGCTTACTTCGATGTTACCGATGGATTTGATTACACGTTTGGCGCATTCATGGGCGCATTTCGTATTACAGATGATTTTACACATAATCGCTTCGCTTTCTATCTGTTTCAAACTTGGGCGTATCGCCAGTACATCGCCAATCTTCTTGCAGGGTCAAGCATCAACAATCTTGCACCCTCAAGCATAGAGTCGCTTGAATTCGAGTTTCCCAGCATCGAAGAACAAACCGCCATCGCCGCCGTCCTCTCCGACATGGATGCCGAAATCACCGCCCTCGAAACCCGCCGCAACAAAACCCGCGCCCTCAAGCAGGCCATGATGCAGGAATTGCTGACCGGCAGGACGCGGCTGGTCGACACTGCGGCAATGCAGGGAACGATTGTCGGGTAACATGAAAATTCGAGCGCTCACCTCTCTTTGAATGAGGCCCACAACCATGAAGCTGACCTCCATCCACCTGCAAAACTACCGCGCCCACCAGGATTTACGCGTGGAATTCAATGCTTGTTTCAATGTGATAGCCGGCATCAACGGCAGCGGCAAAACCTCATTGTTGAAAGGTATCGCCGAGACATTGAGCGGTTCCATATTCGGATTGCCAAACATTCCAGCTCCAATATTTGGCGAGCCAGCCTATGCCTATGTCAACACTGTGCAAGTGGAAGAGCGCTACCGCTTTGAGCCGCAGTTCCCGGTTGTTGTCGAAGCAAAGGGGCGTGCATTGGCTAGTGATTTCACGATTGAAGTGAGAAAGGACAGCGATATTGCACCATCGAGGACACCAGGAGGGAACTCACCTCTTCGAGATGCCATCCATCGCAGAGAAAACAGCCTAGCCGCGCAAAAAGAAATAATCTTGCCGATTACCGCCTTCTACCGCGCTAACCGGCAATGGCTGGCGGAACGAAGTCAGGTGATGGCGGCGGCAATGGAGAAATCATCCCGCTACGACGGCTACCAGCAGTGGTGGGATGCGGCCGTCAATGTTTCTGCCTTGCAGCATTGGGTGATCGGCAAGTGCCTGGAGCGTTTTCAGCGTTCATCCGAAACCGGCAAGCGCTTCTATGAGATCGACGATGATGAACTGGCGCTGGTCAATACGGCACTCTCCGCCGCCATCGAAAATATTGGCGACCTTCGCTACGACATGCAGCAGAAAAGTCTTCTGGTGGATTGGCGGCAGACAGAGGGTGAGGCGCAGAAAACCATTTCATTCGATCACCTCAGCGACGGTCAGCGTGCCCTGATCTGCCTGGTGGCGGATATTGCCCGACGTATCTGCCTGCTCAATCCACAATTGGGCAAGGAGGTCATTCGCCAGACACCCGGCGTGGTATTGATCGACGAACTGGACGTGCACCTGCATCCACGCTGGCAGCGCCGCATCGTCAATGGATTGAAGGCTGCTTTCCCGGCTGTCCAGTTCATCGCTGCCAGCCATTCGCCGCAGATACTGGGCGAACTGCAACCGGAAGAGATCATTTTGCTGTGCGAGGGCGGCACATCCCACCCACAGGTCAGCTATGGGCTGGATTCCAGCCAGGTGCTGAAAGAAATCATGGGGGCATCCGCCCGCAATCTGGATGTGGAGAAAGAACTCAAACAACTGTTTGTGGAGACTGAAAGCAACCGGCTGGCCGAAGCCAAACATCTGTTGGATGAGTTGAGGAAAAAAGCGCCGCAAATACCGGAGCTGGACAGAGCCGATGCCCTCATTCGCCGCAAGGAGGTGATCGGGCGATGAAGCATATAGAGAAACATAAGCCGCCCGGGAGCCTTGAGCAATGGCTGGCTCTGGGCAACGACAACTGGCAGCCGACCTATGACAATCTACAAAATCCGCAGAAGGCGCAGTTGCAGCGAAACCTGCTTGCCGAGCAGGGTTGGATTTGTTGCTATTGCGGGCGCAGTGTGTCGGAAGAGGACAGCCACATCGAGCATTTTCGCCCCCAGGAGCACTATCCAAACCTGGCATTGGACTACGGCAACCTGCATGCTTCTTGTCTTCGTATGACCAACCCAGGCACGCCGTTGCATTGTGGTCATGCCAAGGGCGACAAGTTCGACGAGGATCAGGCCATATCCCCGCTGGAACCGGATTGCGGGCTGCAATTTCGCTATACGCTGGATGGACAGATTCTTCCGAACAGCGGCAAGGCCGTTTACATGTGTAATTTGCTTCGACTGGATAGCGAATTCCTGAACGCTCGCCGGGAACAAATTTTAGAGGGGGCGCTCAGCAGCGAAATTCTGGACAGCGCCACGGATGAAGACCTGCTTCGCTTGCAGGAGAGCTTCAAGCGCCCGGATATCAATGGACATCTGCCGAATTTCGGCCATGTCGTAGCGCGCTATATCGAGCAATTGAGGCAGCAACCGAATGTGTAGCTGCTGCACCAATCCGTCTGCGGCCTCTCAACCATGCCCCTATGGAGTTGAACAACGCCATTCAGTGTGCATAGAGTCCTGCCAATCAACAGGTTATGCCGACCTCGATCATTTTCGTGGCGTCACGAAAATGATCGAGGTCGACAAGAGCCGGCAAATTGCCAAATCGGGCGTCGAGAAGTAACGCGGGAAATAACGCAATGACCGAATCCCAGACAACTGAATGGAAGGAAAGCTGGCGCGACGATCATCTCGCGCAGGTGTGCGGCTTTGCCAATGCGCAAGGCGGCACACTGGTGATCGGCCGCAACGACAAGGGCGTTGCCGTCGGTCTGCGCGATGCGAACAAGTTGCTGGAAGACCTGCCCAACAAAATCCGCGACCTGCTGGGCGTGGTGGCGCAGGTGAATCTGCTGCATGAGGATGGCAAGGATTTGCTGGAAATCACCACGCCCGCCTATCCGAACCCTATCAGTTATCGCGGTCATTATTACCTTCGCAGCGGCAGCACCTTGCAGGAATTGAAGGGGGCAGCGCTGGATCAGCTTTTGCTGCGCCGCTATGGCCGCACATGGGATGGCTCGCCGTGGCCGGGCGTTGGGGTTGACGATCTGTCGCCCGCGGCATTCAAGCAGTTCCGGCAATTGGCGCAGAACAAGGGCAGGCTGGATGCCGTCGCCCTGGCAGAGAGCGATGCGGGTCTGCTGGAAAAATTGAAACTCACCGAAGGCGCGTATCTCAAGCGCGCCGCCGTGCTGCTGTTTCATCCCGACCCCACGCGCTATTTCACGGGGGCGTTCGTCAAGATCGGCTATTTCGACGCGGCGGAAATTCGCTATCACGATTTGATTGAAGGCGATCTGTTCACGCAGGCGCGGCAGACGCTGGATGTGCTGCTGCTCAAATACCTGCGAGCGGCCATCCACTACGAAGACAACGGCCTGGTTCGCGTAGAACGCTATCCCGCGCCGCGTGAAGCCTTGCGCGAGGCGGTGCTGAATGCGCTGATACATCGCGATTACGCCAATACGGCGCCGATTCAGATTCGCGTGTACGACGACAAACTCATGCTATGGAACCCGGCGATTCTGCCGCCCGGCTGGACACGGGAAACCTTGCTGGCGCCTCATAACTCGCAGCCGCATAACCCGGATGTCGCCAATGCGTTTTTCCGCGCAGGCGAGATCGAGACTTGGGGGCGGGGCATTGCGCGTATCTTCGCTGCCTGCCGCAGCGAGGGCGCGCCGGAGCCTTTATTGAAGGTGGATGCGACTGGCTTCTGGCTGGAATTTCCGTTTGATCCGGCGTATTTGCGGGCAATGAGGCAAACCGACCCAGTCACCGGGGAAGTCACCGCTCAAGTCACCGCTCAAGTCACCGCTCAAGTCACCGACCCAGTCACCGACCCAGTCACCGACCCAGTCATTCAGTTGCTGCATGCTCTGGCGCATGGCCCGCTGCCGCCATCGGTAATACAAAAAACCCTTGGCTTGAAGCATCGCCCCACATTCCGGGCCAACTATCTGTATCCCGCACTGAATGGCGGTCTCATAGAAATGACCATTCCCGAAACCACCAACAGCCGCTTGCAGAAATACCGCCTGACGGCGGCGGGACGCGCGCTGCTGCAACCGCGCAAGGAGCCGCCAACGCCATGAGCACACCTTCCCCGCGCTCCGAGCGCGATTCCCAGAACCGCGTCGCGCGGCTGTTCACGACATCGTTGGCGGATGGCGGTCTGGGTTACGACTACCTCGGTAACTGGGGCCAGCGCGACAATAACCGCGCCATCGAGGTCGAATTGCTGCGCGCCAATCTGAGTGCGCGCGGCTATTCGTCCGCCCATATCAGCGCCGCGTTGCAGAAACTGGAAACGGCGGCGGATGCGACCGGGATCACGCCGTATCAGGCCAATCTGCGCACTTACCAGTTGTTGCGCTACGGCGTGCCGGTGCAGGTAGCCGTGGGTCAGGCGCATGAAACGGTGCAGTTGATCGACTGGGAGCAGCCGCGGCGCAATCACTTCGCGCTGGCCGAAGAGGTCACGCTGCGGGGAGAGAACACGCGCCGCCCCGATATCGTGCTCTACCTCAACGGGCTGGCCGTGGCGGTGATCGAACTCAAGCGCAGTTCGGTGGATGTTGGCGACGGCATTCGTCAGTTGATCAGCAATCAGGACCCGATTTTCAACCAGAACTTTTTCAGCGCCGTGCAATTGCTGCTGGCGGGCAGCGATGCGCAGGGGCTGCGCTATGGCACGACCGGCACGCCGGAGCAGTTCTTCGTGCAGTGGAAGGACGAGACGCCGGATGCCGCCGCTGCGCCGGGCGCGCTGCTGGATCGGCCACTGGCACAGATGTGCGGTCGGGAACGGCTGCTCGATCTGATACGCAATTTTGTGATTTTCGATGCCGGACAGAAGAAGGTGCCGAGGCAGCACCAATACCAAGGCATCAAGGCGGCGCAGGCGCGCATTCTGCAACGCGAAGGCGGCGTGATCTGGCACACGCAGGGCAGCGGCAAGAGCATTCTGATGGTGCTGCTGGCCAAGTGGCTGCTGGAACACGATCCGCAGGCGCGGGTGCTGGTGGTGACCGACCGCGACGAGTTGGATACGCAGATCGGGGATGTGATGCGCAATGCCGGGGTGATCGACGCTGAGTCGCCCTCACCCCGTATTACCTCGCGGGCGGAGTTCGTGCAGAAGTTGAGCGCCACTTCGCCGCGTTTGCTGTGCGCGCTGATTCACAAGTTCGACGCCGCCGACCTCAAGGGAGAACCGCCGCCCATTTATGGGCGTTTTTACGTCTTCGTGGACGAATGCCATCGCACCCAGGGCGGCAACATGAACAAGCAGATGAAGCGCTGGCTCCCGGCGGCGATTTTCCTCGGCTTTACCGGCACGCCACTGCTGCGCAAGGACCGGAAGACCACGCGCGAGGTGTTCGGCACTTACATCCACACCTACAAGTTCCATCAGGCGGTAACGGATCGCGTGGTGCTGGATCTGAAGTACGAGGCGCGCGATGTGCCGCAGCGGCTGACTTCGCGCAAAGCCGTCGATAACTGGTTCGAGACCCGGACGCGCCATCTCAACAACTTCCAGAAGGCTCTGCTGCGCAAGCGCTGGGCGACGATGGAGGAATTGATGAGCGCGGGCGAGCGCAAGCAGCGCATCATTGCCGACATCATTGAGGACTTTTGCCTCAAGCCGCGTTTGAACAACGATCGCGGTACGGCGATTCTGGTGGCGGCGTCGATTTACGACGCTTGCCATTACTACCGGCTGTTTCAAAACACGACGTTTGCCCGGCACGTGGGCGTCATTACGTCCTACGAGCCAAACCCTGCCGCCATTACCCGCGAATCAACCGGCAGCGACGAACGCTACAAGTACGACACCTACAAACAGTACGTTCTGCGCGATGTTCGCAGCACCAAACAGTACGAGGACGAAGCCAAACGGCGCTTCATCGAGGAACCCGCCAGCATGAAATTGCTGATCGTTGTCAGCAAGCTGCTCACCGGCTTCGATGCCCCCAGTTGTAGCTACATCTATCTGGACAACGAACTGCACGACCACAATCTGTTTCAGGCAATCTGCCGCACCAACCGGCTGGACGGCGACGACAAGGATTATGGCTATATCGTCGATTACAAGGAGTTATTCGGCGATGTGCAGCAGGCGATTGCCGTGTACAACTCCGATGAGTTGGACACGGATCAGGGCAGCGGGGGCGACAACAACATCCACCTGAACAACTGGCTCGAAGAAGGCCGCAAGCAACTGGACGAGGCGCGCGAGGCCCTGCATTACCTGTGCGAGCCAGTGGCGCAGCCACGCGGGTTGGAACAGTTCATCCATTACTTCTGCGGCCATGCCGGCGATCCTGAAGCCTTGAACGAGACGGAGGCGCTGCGTATCGCCTTCTACAAGGCGGTGGCGATGTACATCCGCGCCTTCGCCGCGATTGCGCAAGAACTGACCGAGGCCGGTTATTTGGATGCGCAAGCAGAAGAATTACGGCGCGAGACGGAGTTTTATGCCGAAGTGCGATCCGCGATCAAGCACTACAGCGGCGAAGAGCTGGACATCAAGCCCTATGAGGCGGACATGCGCCATCTCATCAATACCTATATTCAGGCCGAACCGGCGCAGGCGCTGGGCGAACTGGGCGAACTGCCACTGACCGAACTGATCATCAAGACCGGCATTCACGATGCCATCGCCCGCAAGCTCAACGAGAAAGGCAGGCTGTCGAAAAACGCCATTGCCGAAACCATCATCAACAATGTCCGCCAGACCATCATTCGTGACCGCCTGACCGATCCGCGCTTTTATGAGCAGATGTCGAAATTGCTGGACGATCTGATCAAGCAGAACCGCGAGGATGCACAGGCTTACGAAAAATTCCTGCGCGATGCCGAGGCGCTGGCGAGGAAGCTGCACGAGAGGCAATCCGACAGTGATGAGCCGCCATTTCTGCGCGGCAACACGGCCGCGCTGGCGCTCTACCGCAATCTGCCGGACATTCTGCTTGAAGAAACTCCTTGGAAAGACGGCATTCAGGAACAGCGGGCTGATTACGACGACCCCATCGCCTTGCTGGCGCAGCGGATTGATCATGTCATGCGACAGGATGCGCCCGCCGGGTGGCGAGGCGACGAAGTCAAAGAACGCACGGTCAAGAATTTTCTGTACCGGGAAATGGCAAGAAATGATGCGGTAACGCTCAGACTTTTTGAATTTCTGAAAAACCAGCCGGGCTACCGATAACCAACTCACACGTGCAGCCAACAGATTTGAAATGAGTTTTACGAAACCCCTCCCCAACCCCCTGCGGACTGCGTCCGCAAGAGAGGGAGCAAAAGCGGACGCCGCTGGTTTTCTCCCTCCCTTACGCCACAGGCGTAGGGGAGGGTCGGGGAGGGGTATTTCTTCATCACAATTTGCGCCCTACGCATGAAGCACACGCGCTTACGGCTGGCAGGGCTGGAGATAGCCGTTACCTTCAAGGCTGTCAAGAATGTCCATCTTTCCGTACATCCGCCCGACGGCCATATCACCCTCGTCGCACCAACCGGCACGCGGCTGGAAGTCGCCCGCGCCTACGCGACAACCAAACTCGGCTGGATTCGTCGGCAGCAAACCCGGTTGCAGGATCAGGCGCGGGAAACGCCACGTCAATTCGTTAGCCGCGAAAGCCATAGCATCTGGGGCAGACGCTATCTGCTCGACGTGGTGGAACAGGATACGCCGCCAGCGGTAAAAATGGATCACCGGCGAATTACGCTCAGCGTCCGGCCAGGGGCGGATACCGCAAAACGCGATGCCATTTACCGGAACTGGCAGCGCGGCTTGCTGCACCAAGCCATCCCCCCTCTGATCGCGCATTGGGAAACGCGCCTTGGCGTCAAGCTTGCCGGCTACTTTTTACAGCGGATGAAAACGAAATGGGGCAGTTGCAACACGGATCACGCGCACATCCGGCTCAACACTGAATTGGTGAAGAAGCCCCGCGATCTTCTCGAATATGTGATCGTGCATGAGATGCTGCATTTGCTCGAACCCACCCACAGCGACCGCTTCATCGCCTTGCTGGACCGCTTTTATCCCGCCTGGCCGGAAGCTCGCGCCGAATTGAATGCGCTGCCGCTGAGCGCGGACAGCGCGGCTTGAGCATCCGTTAAGTAAAAAGGGCAGCCGCGGCTGCCCTTTTGGGTTTCCCGAGCGAGGCGCTCAGTGCGTGTGCTTGCGCAGGCGCTGAATGGCTTGAAGCTGGGCGATGGCTTGCACCAGTTCGGCTTGCGCCGCAGCGTAGTCCATTTCGGCCTGGCGGTTGGCGAGAGCCTCCTCGGCGCGCTTTTTGGCTTCCAGCGCCTTGGCTTCGTCCAGGTCATGGGCGCGGATGGCCGTGTCGGCGAGTACCGTGATCATGTCCGGCTGGACTTCGAGCATGCCGCCGGAGACGTAAACCAGTTCGAACTCAGCTTGGTCCGCCACTTTCAGGCGGACGGTGCCGGGCTTGATGCGCGTGAGCAGGGGTGTGTGCTTGGGCAGAATGCCGAGTTCCCCGGCTTCGCCGGGAAACACCGCCATTTCCACCAGGCCGGAGAAGATCGACTCCTCGGCGCTGACAACATCACAATGAACAGTCATGACCATGGCTCATTCCTATGCTGGGCTGCATTATTGCAGCGTCTTGGCCTTCTCGATGACTTCCTCGATGCCGCCGACCATGTAGAACGCCTGTTCCGGCAGGTGATCGTATTCGCCGGCACAGATGCCCTTGAAGCCCTTGATCGTATCCTTGAGGGAAACGAACTTGCCCGGCGAGCCGGTGAAGACTTCGGCGACGTGGAAGGGCTGCGACAGGAAGCGTTGTATCTTGCGGGCGCGGGACACGGCCAGCTTGTCTTCCGGCGACAGTTCGTCCATGCCGAGAATGGCGATGATGTCGCGCAGTTCCTTGTAGCGCTGCAAGGTCATCTGGACGGCGCGGGCGACTTGGTAGTGCTCTTCGCCGACGACCTGCGGGTCGAGCTGGCGCGAGGTGGAGTCGAGCGGATCGACGGCCGGGTAAATGCCCAAGGCGGCGATGTCACGCGACAGCACGACGGTCGAGTCGAGGTGCAGGAAGGTGGTGGCTGGCGACGGGTCGGTCAAGTCATCGGCAGGCACATAAACGGCTTGGATCGAGGTGATGGAACCGACCTTGGTCGAGGTGATGCGCTCTTGCAGGCGGCCCATTTCTTCGGCCAGCGTCGGCTGGTAGCCCACGGCCGACGGCATGCGACCAAGTAGCGCGGAGACTTCGGTGCCGGCCAGGGTGTAGCGGTAGATGTTGTCGATGAAGAGCAGGATGTCGCGGCCGTCGTCGCGGAAGCGCTCGGCCATGGTCAGGCCGGTCAGCGCCACGCGCAGGCGGTTGCCCGGCGGCTCGTTCATCTGGCCGAAAACCATCGCCACCTTGTCGAGGACGTTGGAGTCCTTCATCTCGTGGTAGAAGTCGTTGCCTTCACGGGTACGCTCGCCAACGCCGGCAAATACCGACAGACCCGAGTGCTGCTTGGCGATGTTGTTGATCAGCTCCATCATGTTGACGGTCTTGCCAACGCCAGCGCCGCCGAACAGGCCGACCTTGCCGCCCTTGGCGAAGGGACAGATGAGGTCGATCACCTTGATGCCGGTTTCCAGCAGGTCGACGGAGGACGACAATTCGTCGAACTTCGGCGCCGGGGCGTGGATCGGGCGGGCCTCGGTGGTGTCGATGGGGCCGGCTTCGTCGATCGGGCGGCCGAGCACATCCATGATGCGGCCCAGGGTACCCTGGCCGACCGGCACGGCGATGGCGTTGCCGGTGTTATTGACCTTCATGCCACGACGCAGGCCGTCGGAGGAACCCATGGCGATGGTGCGGACGATGCCATCGCCCAGTTGTTGCTGTACTTCAAAGGTCAGACCTGCTTCCGCCATGCCGTTTGCTTCGGCAGCATCTAGCTGGAGGGCATCGTAGACCTTCGGCATGGCGTCGCGCGGGAAGTGGATGTCTACCACGGCGCCGATGCACTGAACGATTGAACCTTGACTCATATTCAAATCCCCAAAATTAAAAATCTACGTGTCACACCGCGGCAGCGCCGCCGACGATTTCCGAGAGTTCCTTGGTAATCGCCGCCTGACGGGCCTTGTTGTAAACCAGCTTGAGTTCACCGATGACGTTCTTGGCGTTGTCGGACGCGGACTTCATGGCAACCATCCGGGCTGACTGCTCGGACGCCATGTTCTCGGCCACCGCCTGATAGATCAGGGCTTCGACGTAGCGCAGCAGCAACTCGTCGATGACGGCTTTGGCGTCGGGTTCGTAGACATAGTCCCAGCGCGTCTGCCGGCTACCGACGGCATCGCCCGGCAGCGGCAGCAACTGCTCGAACACCGGCTCCTGCTTCATGGTGTTGATGAAGCGGGTGTAGCCGATGTACAGCGCGTCGATCTCGCCGTTCATGTAGGCGTCGAGCTGGATCTTGACCGGCCCGATGAGCTTTTCCAGACGCGGCGTGTCGCCCAGCGCGGTGACGTGCGAAACGATCTTGGCGCCAGCGCGCTGCATGAAGCCAAGCCCCTTGTTACCGATACAGGTCGCCTGGAACTTCTTGCCCTCGGCCTCGAACTCCTTCAGCCGGCCGACGGTCAGGCGCAGGATGTTGGAGTTCAGGCCGCCGCACAGGCCCTTGTCGGAGGTCACGAGAATCAGGCCGACGGCCTTGACTTCGCGATTGATCAGGAAGGGATGTTTGTACTCGGTCAGGGCGTGCGACAGGTGCGCCGCGACGCGCCGGATCTTTTCGCCGTAGGGACGGGCGGCGCGCATCCGGTCCTGCGCCTTGCGCATTTTGGATGCGGCCACCATTTCCATGGCCTTGGTGATCTTGCGCGTATTTTCGACGCTCTTGATCTTGTTGCGAATTTCCTTGCCGCTCGGCATGGCGCTCTCCCCGTCAGGCCCAGGTGCTCTTGAAAGCCTGGATGCCGGCGGCCAGCGCCTTTTCGCTATCGGCGCTCAGGTCGGCGGTCGATTCCATGGTGTTCATGAGATCGGCGCAATGCGTCCTGAGGTAGCTGATCATGGCCTTTTCGCATTCCAGGGCGCGCTTCACATCGACGTCGTCGAAATAGCCCTTGTCGGCCGCGTACAGCGTGACGGCCATATCGGAAATGCTCATCGGGGCGTATTGCGGCTGCTTCATCAACTCGGTCACCAGGCGGCCGCGTTCGAGCTGCTTGCGGGTCGCTTCGTCGAGATCGGAAGCGAACTGCGCGAAAGCGGCCAGTTCACGGTATTGCGCCAAGGCCAGACGAACGCCGCCGCCAAGTTTCTTGATGAGCTTGGTCTGGGCGGCGCCGCCAACGCGGGACACGGAAATACCGGCGTTGATGGCGGGACGGATACCGGCATTGAAAAGGTCGGTTTCCAGGAAGATCTGGCCGTCGGTAATAGAGATGACGTTGGTCGGCACGAAGGCGGAGACGTCGCCGGCCTGGGTTTCGATCACCGGCAAGGCGGTCAGCGAGCCGGTCTTGCCCTTGACTTCGCCATTGGTGAAACGCTCGACCCAAGCTTCGGAGACGCGCGCGGCGCGTTCGAGCAGGCGGGAATGGAGATAGAAGACGTCGCCCGGATAGGCTTCACGGCCCGGCGGACGGCGCAGCAGCAGGGAAACCTGACGGTAGCCCCAAGCCTGCTTGGTCAAGTCGTCGTAAATGATCAGGGCGTCCTGGCCGCGGTCGCGGAAGTACTCGCCCATGGTGCACCCCGAGTACGGCGCGATGAATTGCAGCGCGGCGGATTCGGAAGCGGAGGCGGCGACGATGATGGTGTATTCCATGGCGCCGTGCTCTTCGAGCTTGCGCACGACGTTGGCGATGGTGGATGCTTTCTGGCCGACGGCGACATAAACGCAGAAGAGATCCTTGCCCTTCTGGTTGATGATGGTGTCGATGGCGACGGCGGTCTTGCCGGTCTGGCGGTCGCCGATGATCAGCTCGCGCTGGCCGCGACCGATGGGCACCATGGAATCCACGCACTTGAGGCCAGTCTGCACCGGCTGCGACACGGATTTACGCCAGATCACGCCCGGCGCGACCTTTTCGATCTTGTCGGTCAGCTTGGCGTTGATCGGACCCTTGCCGTCGATCGGCTGGCCGAGGGCATTGACCACGCGGCCAAGCAGCTCGGGGCCGACAGGGACTTCCAGAATGCGGCCGGTGGTCTTGACCACGGCGCCTTCGGAAATGTGTTCGTACTCACCCAAAACCACGGAACCGACCGAATCGCGCTCAAGGTTGAGCGCCATGCCGAAGGTATTGCCGGGGAATTCGAGCATTTCGCCCTGCATGACATCCTGCAGGCCGTGCACGCGACAGATGCCGTCGGTGACGGAAACCACGGTGCCTTGCGTGCGCACTTCCGATGCGCCTTGCAGGTTCTGGATCTTGCTCTTGATCAGTTCAGAAATTTCGGAAGGATTCAACTGCATGAAATTCTCCTAGTTGTTCAGCGCCACGGCCATCGCGTCAAGTTTGCCGCGGACTGAAGCATCCAGCACCTGGTCGCCGACAGCGATCTTCACGCCGCCGATCAGGCCCGGGTCGATTTCGACGCGGGCGCTGAGGCGCGTGCCAAAGCGGGGCTCCAACTGTTGCAACAGGGAAGCGACCTGACTGCCGTCGATGGGAAATGCCGAAAGCACCACCGCCTCCTTGACCCCTTCTTCCTGGCTCCTGGCCAGTTCGAAAAGCCGGGAAATCTCCGGCAGGAGCACGAGGCGCCGGTTTTCTGCGAGGGTGCGAATGAAGTTGCCGAAAATCGGATCGTTGCCCTGAGACAACGAAATGAACAGATCGGCAACCTGTTCGACGGAGAGCCGGGGATTGCCCATGAGCGCGGCCATATCCTCGTCCTGGGCGATCAGGGCCAAGCGCTGCAGGCGCTCGGACCAGACCGCCTGGGCCTGGGCCTCTTGCGCCAGGCGGTAAGCGGCCTCGGCATAGGGGCGGGCGATGGTGACAGATTCAGCCATAAGCTTTACAGATCCTGTTTGATCGTGGCCAGAATATCGGCATGGGCCTGGGCATTGATCTCGCGACGCAGGATTTTTTCGGCGCCAGCGACAACCAGAGCGGCGACTTGTCCGCGCAGTTGCTCCTTGGTCCGAACTGCTTCCTGGTCGATTTCTGCCTTGGCGCCGGCGACGATGCGATCGGCTTCGGCCTTGGCCGCCACCTTCGCTTCCTCGATGACCTGAGCGGCACGCTTTTCGGCGTTAACGATCAGTTCGGCAGCCTTTTCCTTGCCTTCGCGGAGAGCATCCGTGGAGCGCTTGGTGGCCAGTTCGAGATCATGCTTGCCGCGCTCGGCGGCAGCCAGTCCATCCGCGATCTTCTTCGCACGCTCGTCGAGCGCCTTCACAATGGGGGGCCAGATAAACCGCATCGTGACCCACGCCAGAATGAAGAACACAACGAGCTGTGCAAACAACGTTGCGTTCAGATTCACGGTATTAGTCCTCTAGTAAGTGGAATCGGTGAGGACCGATTAAAGCTGGAACGGGTTCGCGAAGGCAAACATCATGGCGATACCGACGCCAATCAGGAAAGCGGCGTCGATCAGGCCGGCCAGCAGGAACATTTTGGTTTGCAGAGCGTTCATCAGCTCAGGCTGACGGGCGGAGGCCTCAATGTACTTGCCGCCCATCAGGCCGATACCGATACAGGCACCGATGGCGCCCAGACCAATGATCAGACCGGCGGCCAGAGCAACAAAACCGAGAACGTGTTCCATGACTACTCCTTGCTAAGTAAAAGATGGGTAAAACTGCAACGTGACAGCGAAATCAATGGGCTTCGTGCGACTGACCGACATAGACCAGGGTCAGCATCATGAAGATGAAGGCCTGCAGGGTGACGATCAGGATGTGGAAGATAGCCCACGCCGAGCCGGCGAGGACGTGACCAACGAACAGCGACACACCGGTGGCACTGACGGTCCAAGCGGCGCCCATGAGGGCGATGAGCATGAAGATCAGCTCGCCGGCATACATGTTGCCGAACAGTCGCATCCCGTGGGAAATGGTCTTGGCCAGGAACTCGATGATCTGCATGGCGAAATTGACCGGGTAGAGCAGCGGATGGCTGCCGAAGGGCGCGGTGAACAATTCATGCACCCAACCGCCCAGACCTTTGATCTTGATGTTGTAGTACAGACAGACGAGCAGCACGCCGGTCGACATGCCCAGCGTGGCATTGAGATCGGCGGTCGGCACCACGCGCAGATAGGCGTGGTGATCGCCGCTGATCGTCTGCCACAGGAGCGGCAGCAGATCGACCGGCAGGAAGTCCATGCAGTTCATCAGGAAGACCCAGATGAACACGGTCAGCGCCAGCGGCCCGACGAAGCGGCGCGACTCGGCGCTATGGACAATACCCTTGGCTTGGTCATTGACCATTTCGAGCACGATCTCGACCGCTGCCTGCATGCGCCCCGGCACGCCGGAAGTGACGCTCCTGGCGACGCGCCACATGACGAACAGGCCAAGCACGCCCATCAGGATGGAAAAGATCATCGTGTCGATATTGATGATGCCGAAATCGATCACATCCTTTTGTGCATGGCCACTTGTGTTCCATTGCACCAGATGGTGAACGATGTACTCGCCGGCGGTCGGCGCGTTGGTTACTGCTTCTTGGCCCGCTGTAGACATGATCAGGACTTCTTCCAGAACGCTATAAAACCTGCATGCAAAACAATCGCAAAGCCAATCAGCAAGCTGGGCCAGTGCATCTCGGGATACCCCTTGACGGCGATTGCCAGTAATCCAATCGTGGCGCCGATCTTCAGGAATTCGCCGATGAAGAAATTCGCCGCGTACGAAACGCCAGGGCGATTACTCATCATCGACAAGCGGACGGCAAAGAGAAGGTTGGGCAACACGGCGGCCAGCGCCGCCAAACCCACCGAAACAGCCCCCCGCACCCCGACGATCACGCCGGCCCCGATTGCTGTTATCACAGCCGCACCAAATTGGAGATAAATCGCCTTGAACATGGTGCCTTGCAACCGTAGACCGGACATTCCACAGAGAGTTAAATCATACAAGAGTGCACACTTCTCCGTCAATGAAAAGTGGGTGGTTTTGCCAATAAAGCTTGCGTGGCGCGGCTCAGCGCAGTCTGCCGAGAATGCCATCGAGCTGTTCGAGGTCGCCGAACTGGATGGTGATCTTGCCCGCCCCTTTTTTGTTGCTGCGGATGGCCACGGCTGCGCCGATGACGTCGGAAAGTTCCTCCTGCAAGCGCAGCAGGTCGCGGTCGACCGGCTGGGCAGTAGCCGTTCTTGGCGGCTTGAGGATATGCTGCACCAGACGCTCGGCCTCGCGCACCGACAGGCTTTTCTGCACGATGCGCTGGGCCACCGCGCCTTGTTGTGCGGCGGGCAGCGGCAGCAGGGCGCGGGCATGGCCCATGTCGAGCTTGTCGGCGAGGAGAAGCTCCTGCACCGGCGCGCTCAACTGCAACAGACGCAGCAGGTTGCTGGCCGCCGGGCGCGAGCGGCCAACGGCGTCGGCGGCCTCCTGATGGGTCAGGCCGAATTCCTCGACCAGGCGTTGCAGACCCTGGGCTTCTTCGAGCGGATTGAGATTCTCGCGCTGAATATTCTCGATCAGGGCCATGGCCAGCGCCTGCTCGTCGGGAATGCGCCGCGCCAGCACCGGCACTTCGGTCAGGCCGGCCAGTTGCGCGGCGCGCCAGCGGCGCTCGCCGGCGACGATCTCGTAGCGCTCGACGCCCGGCGCGCTGTCGACGGCGCGCACCAGGATCGGCTGCATGATGCCCTGAGCCTTGATCGAGGCCGCCAGCTCGGCCAGCGAAGTTTCATCCATGCGGGTGCGCGGCTGGTACTTGCCGGGCCGCAGGCGTTCGACCGGCAAATTGCGCTGTTCGTCGTCCTGCGGCTTGTCGCTGCCGGCGAGCAGGGCGTCGAGGCCGCGGCCGAGTCCTTTCATTTTCATCATGGGGCGACCCTTTCGAGAATTTCCCTGGCCAGGGCGGTGTAGGCTTGCGCGCCCCGGGAGCTTTTGTCGAAGGCAATGACCGGCTTGCCGTAGGACGGCGCTTCGGCGAGACGGACATTGCGCGGCACGATGGTCTGGTAGACCTTGTTGCCGAAATGGCTTTCCAGCTCGTTGGAAACCTGCTGCGTCAGCGTGCTCTGGCTGTTGTACATGGTGCGCAGCAGACCCTCGATTTCGAGCCGGGGATTGAGATGGGCGCGCACCTTGCGCAAGGTTTCGACCAGATCGGACAGCCCTTCCAGCGCGTAGTACTCGCACTGCATCGGGATCAGCACCGAGCCGGCGGCGACCAAGCCGTTGACGGTCAGCATGTTGAGCGCCGGCGGGCAGTCGATAAGCACGAAATCGTAATTGTCGCGATTGGCCTGCAAGGCATTCTTGAGCCGGTATTCGCGCTGTTCGAGGTCGATCATCTCGACCTCGGCGCCGGCCAGCTCGCGGTTGGCGGGCAGGATGTCGAAGGCGAAATCGGTCTTGAGGCAGACCTCGGCCAGCGAAGCATTGCCGATCAGCAACTGGTAGACGGTCGGCAGCGCCTCTTTCTTGGCGATACCCGAGCCGGTGGTGGCGTTGCCCTGCGGGTCCATGTCGATCAGCAGTACGCGCTGGCCTTCGGCGGCCAGCGAAGCGGCCAGGTTGACGGCGGTGGTCGTCTTGCCGACGCCGCCCTTCTGGTTGGTGATGGCGAATACTTTCATGAACCCGCTTCTTTCAGAATGATCAAATGGCGTTCCGCGTCCAGCCCCGGCACCCGCAGCGGCAGCGCCGCCGCGACGGCGATATCCGCCGCCAGGGCGGCGATCTCGCCATCCGGACAAACACCCTTCATGGCCAGCCAGCGCCCGCCCGGCGCCAGCAGGTGACGGGTCAGGGCGACGAAGGGCTGGAGTTCGGCGAAAGCGCGCGAAGTGATCCGCGCGTACTGGCCGCGCAATTCCTCGACCCGGGCATGGTAGACGGTCACATTCTTCAGGCCAAGCTCGATCGCCGCCTGTTGCAGGAAACTGGCCTTTTTCTGCACGCTGTCGACCAGCGTCACCGCCAGATCGGGGCGGGCGATGGCCAACGGCAGGCCGGGCAGGCCGCCGCCGCTGCCGACATCGAGCAAGGGGCCAGCGCCGACATGCGGCAGGATGACCAGCGAATCGAGCAGATGGTAGGCAATGGCCTCTTCCGGGTCGCGCAGCGCGGTCAGGTTGTAGGTTTTATTCCACTTCAGCAGCAGGTCGCGAAAGGCCAGCAGCCGCTCCGGTGCCGCTGCGGGCAAATCGAGGCCGAGGGCGGCGAGGCCGGCGGAAAGACTCGCGCTCATGCCGCCCGCGACAGGTTGAGGCGTTTCAGGTGGATCAGCAGCAGGGAGATGGCCGCCGGGGTGATGCCCTGGATGCGGGATGCCTGACCGATGGTCTGCGGCTGGTGCTGGGCGAGTTTCTGCCTTACTTCGTTGGACAGGCCGGCGACCGCGCCGTAATCCAGAGCGGGCGGCAGCGCCGTGTTCTCGTAGCTGGCCGCGCGGGCCACTTCCTCGCTCTGGCGGTCGATGTAGCCCTGGTATTTGGCGGCGATTTCCAACTGCTCGACGACCAGCGGATCGCTCGCGGCGGGCTGCCCGGCGGCGCCGGGTAGGGTCATCAGGCTGGCGTAGGCGACTTCTGGCCGGCGCAGCAGCTCGAACAGGCTGTACTCCCGCTCGATGGCCTTGCCGAGCACGCGCTGGCAATCCTCGGCGGGGGTGATTCGGGGATTGACCCAGGTGGATTTGAGGCGCTCCGTTTCGCTGGCGATGGCGTCGCGCTTCTTGCAAAAAGCCGCCCAGCGCGCGTCGTCAACCAGGCCGAGGGCGCGGCCCTGTTCGGTCAGGCGCAGGTCGGCGTTATCCTCGCGCAAGGACAAGCGATATTCGGCGCGGCTGGTGAACATCCGGTAGGGATCGGAGACGCCGCGGGTGATGAGGTCGTCGACCAGCACGCCGAGATAGGCTTCATTGCGCTTCGGACACCAGCCGGGTTCACCGCGCCCATAACGGACGGCGTTGATGCCGGCGAGCAGTCCCTGCGCCGCCGCTTCCTCGTAACCGGTGGTGCCGTTGATCTGGCCGGCGAAGAAAAGGCCGGCGATGGCCTTGGTTTCCAGGCTGTCCTTGAGGCCGCGCGGATCGTAGAAATCGTATTCGATGGCATAGCCGGGGCGCAGGATGTGGCAATTTTCCAGGCCGCGGATGGAGCGCGCCAGCGCCAGTTGCACATCGAAGGGCAGGCTGGTTGAAATGCCGTTGGGGTAGATTTCGCTGGTTGCCAGCCCTTCCGGTTCGAGAAAGACGTTGTGCTGGTTCTTGTCGGCGAAACGGTGAATCTTGTCCTCGATCGACGGGCAGTAGCGCGGGCCGACGCCCTCGATGACGCCGGTGTACAGCGGCGAGCGATCCAGCCCGGCGCGGATGATGGCGTGCGTCCGCTCATTGGTCTCGGTGATCCAGCAGGGCAGTTGCCGCGGATGTTGCGCGGCCTTGCCGAGAAAGGAAAAGACCGGCAACGGGTCGTCGGAACGCTGCTCTTCCATGACCGAGAAGTCGATGGTCTTGCCATCCAGACGCGGCGGCGTGCCGGTTTTCAGACGGCCCTGCGGCAAACTCAATTCCTTCAGGCGGGCGGCCAGCGTAACCGAGGACGGATCGCCCATGCGCCCGCCCGCGGCGTTTTCCAGGCCGACGTGGATCTTGCCGTTGAGGAAAGTGCCGGCGGTCAGCACCACGGCATCGGCCATGAAGCGGATGCCCAGTTGCGTGACCACGCCGCATGCCCGCTCGCCCTCGACGATCAGGTCGTCGCAAGCTTGGGCGAAAAGGGTCAGGTTCGGCTGGTTTTCCAGACGCGAACGGATCGCCTGGCGGTACAGCGCGCGATCAGCCTGGGCGCGGGTGGCGCGCACCGCCGGGCCTTTCGAGGCATTGAGGATGCGGAACTGGATGCCGGCCTCGTCGGTGGCAGCCGCCATGACGCCGCCCAGCGCATCGACCTCGCGCACCAGATGCCCCTTGCCGATGCCGCCGATGGACGGATTGCAGCTCATCGCCCCGAGCGTATCGAGGCTATGCGTCAGCAAAAGCGTGCTCGCGCCCGCCCGCGCCGCGGCCAGCGCGGCTTCGGTGCCGGCATGACCGCCACCGACGACGATGACAGCGAAACGGGTGGGATAAAGCATCCGGGAGTGTGTTGCAGCGCGGAATCGAGGCGCGAATTTTACGTCAGGGCGCTGAAAAATCGAAGTTTTCGGGCTTTTTGCGCGAATGTCTCGACAGCTTGGCCGCGCCTGTATAGGCTGCGCGGATGCGTTTTACAGCTTTCTTTCTCACGCTCGCCGGGCATTGCCGGCATGTTTTCTTCGGGCTGGCCGGATGAGCGGGGCCGGCTTGATGACATTTGGCAATCTGGCCGTGCTGGCGCTCGCTCCCTGTCTGCCATATTCACGGGAAGCACAAAATGCATGAAATGTCGCTGGCCGAGGGTGTGCTGCAACTGGTCGAGGAAACGGCGCAACGCGAAGGGGCGCAGCGGGTTAAGCTGGTGGTCGTGGAAATCGGCCAATTGTCGTCGGTGGAACCTGAGGCGCTGCGCTTCTGTTTCGAGGCGGTGGCACAGGGCGGCATCGCCCGCGGCGCGGCGTTGGAAATTGTCGATGTGCCGGGCAGCGGCTGGTGCCAGCCCTGCGCGGCGACGGTGCCGATGGTGGCAAGTTACGCCGCCTGCCCGCGCTGCGGCGGCTATCAGCTACAGCCGACCGGCGGCAGCGAAATGCGGGTCCGGGAAATAGAAATCGAGTAAGGAGAAGGATATGTGTACGGTTTGCGGTTGCGGAGCGGATGAGGCGAAGATCGAGGGCGGGGAACACGCGCACACCCACGTTCATGCCGATGGCACGGTGCATACGCATCATCACGGAGACGATCACGAGCACACGCACAGTCATGACCACGCACCGGACGGGGCGCACAGTCATGTCCATCGCCATGCCAACGGCAGTACGCATGTCCATGAGCATGTGCATCAGGGTGAACACGACCACGATCACGGTGACCTCGATTACGGCGCTGGCCCGGCGCGCGCCCATGTGCCGGGTTTGAGCCAGACGCGCATGGTGCAGATCGAACAGGACATCCTGAGCAAGAACAACGCCCATGCCGCGAAAAACCGCGCCTGCTTCGACGAGCGCGGCATTTTCGCGCTCAATCTGGTATCCGGCCCCGGTTCCGGCAAGACCACGCTGCTGGTCGAAACCATCAAGCGGCTCAAGGATAGGGTCGCCATCGCCGTCGTCGAGGGCGACCAGCAGACGGCCAACGACGCCGAGCGCATCCGCGCCACCGGCGTGCCGGCGCTGCAAATCAACACTGGCAAGGGCTGCCATCTCGACGGCCATATGGTCGGCCACGCCATCGAGCGTCTGGCCCCGGCCGAGGAATCGCTATTCCTGATCGAGAATGTCGGTAATCTCGTCTGCCCGGCGGCCTTCGCTCTCGGCGAGCACCACAAGGTGGCGATCCTCTCGGTCACCGAGGGCGAGGACAAGCCGCTCAAATATCCCGACATGTTCCGCGCCGCCGACGTGCTGTTGCTCAACAAGTGTGACTTGCTGCCCTATCTCGCCTTCGACGCCGACTTGGCCGAGGCCAACGCCCGCCGCGTCAACCCGCGACTGACCGTGTTCCGCGTTTCGGCCACCCAGGGCGACGGTATGGAGGCCTGGCTCGCCTGGCTCACCGCCGGCCTCGAAGCGCAGCGCGCCAAGCGCAACGAAACGGTGACCGCGCTGAAGGCCCGCGTCGCCGAACTGGAGCGCCAGTTGGCCGGGCACTGAGATGCTGAAAATCGCCCGTGCTCAGAAGGTCGCCAAGCCTTGAGCGCCGGGCAATAAAAAAGGCCGGGGTCTCCCGGCCTTTTAATCTTGCTACAAGCGCTGCCGAATTTACTCGGCGGCTTCCTCGACTTCAACCGGCTCGGTGGGTTCCGGGCGGTCGAGCAGTTCGACGAAGGCCATCGGCGCATTGTCGCCGACGCGGAAGCCGCACTTGAGGATGCGCAGGTAGCCGCCCGGACGGGTGGCGTAGCGCGGGCCCAGTTCGGCGAACAGCTTGACCACGATGTCGCGGTCGCGCAGACGGTCGAAGGCCAGACGCTTGTTGGCCAGCGTCGGGGTCTTGCCGAGGGTGAGCATCGGCTCGACGACGCGGCGCAGTTCCTTGGCTTTCGGCAGCGTGGTCTTGATGGCCTCGTGCCGGAGGAGCGAAACGGTCATGTTGCGCAGCATCGCCTGGCGATGGCTGCTGGTACGGTTCAGTTTGCGAAGTCCATTGCGGTGACGCATGGTTAATCCTTTCTATGTTCTGCAGGCGTCCCTTGGCTGCCCTGCCCGAAGAAGGTTTAGACCCTCTCCAGGCCGGCGGGCGGCCAATTTTCCAGTTTCATGCCAAGCGTCAGGCCGCGGGCGGCCAACACTTCCTTGATCTCGTTCAGCGACTTGCGGCCAAGGTTGGGGGTCTTGAGCAACTCGTTTTCGGTGCGCTGGATGAGATCGCCGATGTAGTAGATGTTCTCGGCCTTGAGACAGTTCGCCGAGCGAACGGTCAGTTCGAGATCATCGACCGGACGCAGCAGCACCGGGTCGACCTGGGTCGGCTTCGAGGCTTCGGCAACCGGCGCGGTACCTTCCAGGTCGGCAAAGACGGAGAGTTGTTCCATCAGCACGCGGGCGGCGTAGCGGATGGCTTCCTCCGGCTCGACGACGCCGTTGGTTTCGATATCGACGATCAACTTGTCGAGGTCGGTGCGCTGCTCGACGCGGGCGCTCTCGACCGCATAGGCGACGCGGCGGATGGGGCTGAACGAGGCGTCCAGCACCAGCTTGCCGATGGTCTTGGCGTCGCCAAGATTGCGCACGTTGCCGGGAACGTAGCCGCGGCCCTTCTCGACCTTGATCTCCATGGCCAGCTTGCCGCCGGGAGAGAGGTGGGCGATCAGGTGCTCGGGATTGATGATTTCCACATCGTGCGGCAATTCGATGTCGCCGGCGCGAATGACGCCGTCGCCTTCCTTGTGCAGATTGAGCAGCACGGAGTCGCGGCCGTGCAGCTTGAAGACGATGCCTTTCAGGTTGAGCAGGATGTCGACGACATCTTCCTGCACGCCATCCACGGTCGAGTACTCGTGGAGGACACCGTCGATGCCGACTTCGGTCGGCGCGTAGCCCGGCATCGACGAGAGCAGGATGCGGCGCAGCGCATTGCCGAGGGTATGGCCGTAACCGCGTTCAAACGGTTCCATGACCACCTTGGCCTGCACGGGCGAGACGCTCTGCACGTCGATGATGCGGGGCTTGAGAAGTCCACTGCTTTGCATGGGCTGATTTCCTCTGCTCGGTGTTTACTTCGAGTAAAGTTCGATGACGAGGCCTTCGTTCAGCGTGGGCGACAGTTCGCTGCGCTGCGGCATGGCCTTGAACGTGCCTTTGCCTTCCTTGACATCGACGGCGATCCACTCGGGGAAGCCGCGCGATTCGGCGGCTTCGAGGGCGGCCTTGCAGCGCAGCGAGGCGCGGGCGCGCTCGGTCAACTGGACGACATCACCCGGCTTGACGATGTAGGACGGGATGTTGACGCGCTTGCCATTGACCAGCACACCGTTGTGACGGACGACCTGGCGCGATTCGGTGCGCGAGGCGCCGAAGCCCATGCGGTAGGCGACGGAATCCAGGCGGGCTTCCAGGAGTTGCAGCAGGTTTTCGCCAGTCTGGCCCTTGCGGCGCTCGGCTTCGGCGAAGGTCTTGCGGAACTGGCCTTCGAGCACGCCGTAGACGCGGCGGATTTTCTGCTTGGCGCGCAGGTGCACGCCGTAGTCGGACAAACGGGCGCCGGACTTCTGGCCGTGCTGACCGGGCGCATAGGCGCGGCGCTCGATGGCGCACTTGTCGGTGAAGCACTTTTCGCCCTTGAGGAACAGCTTCTCGCCTTCACGGCGGCACTGACGGCATTTCGGATCGAGATTACGAGCCACTTGTCTTTCTCCTTAGATGCGGCGCTTCTTGGGCGGACGGCAGCCGTTGTGGGGAATCGGCGTGACGTCGGCGATGGCGGTGATCTTCATGCCCAGCGCGTTGAGGGCGCGGACGGAAGACTCGCGGCCGGGGCCGGGGCCCTTGATGCGCACTTCCAGATTCTTCACGCCGCATTCCTGGGCGGCCTTGCCAGCGGCTTCGGCGGCAACCTGGGCGGCAAACGGCGTGGACTTGCGCGAGCCGCGGAAGCCGGCGCCGCCGGACGTGGCCCACGACAGCGCGTTGCCCTGACGGTCGGTGATGGTGATGATGGTGTTGTTGAACGAAGCGTGGATGTGCGCGACACCCTCGGCGACGTTCTTCTTGACCTTCTTGCGAACTTTGACTTTAGCGGTCTTGGCCATGTTCTGTCCCTATTACTTCTTGCCAGCGATGGCTTTGCGCGGACCCTTGCGGGTACGGGCGTTGGTACGGGTGCGCTGGCCGCGGCAGGGCAAGCCCTTGCGATGGCGCAGGCCACGGTAGCAACCGAGGTCCATCAGGCGCTTGATGCTCATGGTGACTTCGCGGCGCAGATCACCTTCGACGGTGAACTTGCCGACTTCGTCACGCAGACGATCCATGTCCGAATCGGACAAATCCTTGACCTTGGTGGCACGACCAACGCCGGCAGCGTCACAGATTTTCTGCGCGCGGCTGCGGCCGACGCCATAGATCGCGGTCAAGGCGATCTCGGCATGCTGATGGTTCGGAATGTTTACCCCTGCAATACGGGCCATTGAGTCACTCCACTATTTCAAAAATATTGACGAATACCGGAATCGTCAGGGAATCAACCCTGACGCTGCTTGTGACGCGGATCCTTGCAAATGATGCGCACGACGCCCTTGCGCCGTATGACTTTGCAATTGCGGCAGATGCACTTCACGGAAGGTTGAACTTTCATGTTTTACTCCTCGTCTGCGAGAGCCTGGAAGCAGCCGTGATTCCTGGCCCCGCGGTTGATGCGTAGAGACTGTTACTTGGCGCGGAAAACGATCCGCGCCTTGGTTAAATCGTAGGGCGTCAATTGCACGGTGACCTTGTCGCCGGGCAGGATGCGGATGTAGTGCATGCGCATCTTGCCGGAGATGAAACCGTGCACGACATGCCCGTTTTCCAGCTTGACCTTGAAGGTCGCGTTGGGGAGGTTTTCGACAATCTCCCCCTGCATTTCGATGTAATCTTCCTTGGCCATCGCAGCTTACTTGAGCATGGGCGAGCCCTTGAAGTTGGCTTTCTTCAAGAGGCTTTCGTATTGATGGGACATGATGTAAGCCTGTACCTGGGACATGAAGTCCATGGTCACGACCACGATAATCAGGAGCGAGGTGCCGCCGAAGTAGAACGGCACGTTCCACTTCAGAATCAGGAATTCCGGCAGCAGACAAACCAGGGTGATGTAAGCCGCGCCAACCAGGGTCAGACGCATCAGGATCTTGTCGATGTAGCGCGCCGTCTGCTCGCCCGGCCGGATGCCCGGCACGAAAGCGCCGCTCTTCTTGAGATTGTCGGCGGTTTCCTTGGAATTGAAGACCAGGGCCGTGTAGAAGAAGCAGAAGAAGACGATGGCCGCAGCGTAAAGCATGACGTAGATCGGCTGGCCGGGATGCAGCGCGCCGGCAATGTCCTTCAGCCAGGTCATCGATTCGCCGGAGCCAAACCAGCCGGCGACGGTGGCCGGAAAGAGAATGATCGACGAGGCGAAGATGGGCGGAATGACGCCGGACATGTTGAGCTTGAGCGGCAGATGGGTGCTCTGGCCGCCGTAGATCTTGTTGCCGACCTGGCGCTTGGCGTAATTGACCAGAATCTTGCGCTGGCCGCGTTCGACGAAGACGACGAAGGCGGTGACCAGAACGACCAAGATGCTGATGAAAATGGCCGACAGCGGGTGCATGGCGCCGGTGCGAACCAGTTCGAGCAGGCCGCCGATGGCGTTCGGCAGGCCGGCGGCGATACCGGCAAAGATGATGATGGAGATGCCGTTGCCCAGACCGCGCTCGGTGATCTGCTCGCCGAGCCACATCAGGAACATGGTGCCGGTCAGCAGCGTGGACACCGTGGTCACGCGGAACAGCAGGCCCGGATTGTTGACCAGATCCGGTTGCGATTCCAGCGCGATGGCGATGCCGATGCCCTGGAACAGCGCCAGGAACACCGTGCCGTAGCGGGTGTATTGCGTGATCTTGCGCCGCCCGGCCTCGCCATCTTTTTTCAGCTCCGCAAGTTGCGGACTGGCGACGCTCATCAACTGCATGATGATCGAGGCCGAAATGTACGGCATGATCCCCAGCGCGAAGATGGTGAAACGCGACAGGGCGCCGCCCGAGAACATGTTGAACATGCCCAGGATGCCGCCCTGCTGCGAATTGAAGAGATCCGCCAGGACGTTGGGGTCGATGCCCGGAACCGGAATGTGAGCGCCGATGCGATAAACGACCAACGCCCCGAGCAGAAACAACAGCCGACGCTTGAGATCGCCGAACTTGCCGCCCTTACCAACCGTATTGGGATTTGCCACCAACGCTCAACCCTTTCCCGACTTACTCGGCGACGGAGCCGCCAACGGCCTCGATCGCGGCCTTGGCGCCCTTGGTGGCGCCAATGCCCTTCAAGACAACCTTGCGCGTGATGGCGCCGGACAAGATGACCTTGGCCGCCAGCGCGTCACCCGGCACGATGCCGGCGACTTGCAGCGACAAGAGGTCGATTTCATCGACCGGCAGACGCTCCAGATCGGTCAGGCGCACTTCGTAATTGCGGGCGCGGGTCAGCGACTTGAAGCCGCGCTTCGGCAGACGGCGCTGCAAGGGCATCTGACCGCCCTCGAAACCGACCTTGTGGAAGCCGCCAGCGCGGGATTTCTGACCCTTGTGGCCACGGCCGCAGGTCTTGCCGAGGCCCGAACCGATGCCGCGGCCGACGCGCTTGCCAGCCTTCTTGGCGCCTTCGCCCGGCTTGATGGTATTCAGACGCATATTAGCCCTCAACCTTCACGAGATACTGCACTTTCTGGATCATGCCGCGAACCGCCGGCGTGTCTTCCAGCTCGGCGCAGCTATTGAGCTTGCGCAGACCCAGGCCACGCACGGTAGCGCGGTGGTCCTGCTTGGTACCGATGATGCTCTTGACGAGCCGCACCTTGATTTTCTTGTCAGCCATGGCTTACCCCAGGATTTCTTCCACCGACTTGCCGCGCTTGGCGGCAATCTCGGCCGGCGTGTTGACCTTCGACAGACCGTCGATGGTGGCGCGCACAATGTTGTAGGGATTGGTCGAGCCGTGTGCCTTGGCGACCACGTTGGTCACGCCGGCCACCTCGAACACGGCGCGCATGGCGCCGCCGGCGATGATGCCAGCGCCTTCCGGAGCCGGCTGAATCATCACCGAGGTCGCGCCATGGCGACCGATCACGGTGTGATGCACGGTGCCGTTCTTGAGGCTGACCTTGGCCATCTTGCGCCGCGCCTCTTCCATTGCCTTCTGGGCGGCGACCGGGACTTCGCGGGACTTGCCCTTACCCATGCCGATACCGCCATCGCCGTCGCCGACCACGGTCAGCGCGGCAAAGCCGAGAACACGGCCGCCCTTCACCACCTTGGTGACGCGGTTGACCGCAACCATCTTTTCGCGCAGACCGTCGTCGCGCTCTTCCGCCTGCTGCGGCTTCTTGTTTCTTTCGGGTTTAGCCATTTTCCAACCTATCCTTGATCAGAATTTCAGGCCGGCTTCACGCGCGGCTTCCGCCAGCGCCTGAACGCGACCGTGGTAGCGCAGGCCGGAGCGATCGAAAGCCACCTGCTCGACGCCAGCGGCCTTGGCGCGCTCGGCGATCAGTTTGCCCACGGTCGTCGCGGCGGCCTTGTTGCCGCCATTCGGGACATTGGCGCGCACGTCCTTGTCCAGCGTCGAAGCCGCAGCCAGCACCTTGCCGCCACAGGGCGAGATGATCTGGGCGTAAATGTGGCAATTGGTGCGGTTGACGCACAGGCGCACCGCTTTCAGCTCGGCGATTTTGGCCCGGGTTTTGCGGGCACGGCGCAAACGCGCTTCTTTCCTGTTAAACATATGCCACCCTTACTTCTTCTTGGTTTCCTTGATGACCACCACTTCGTCCGCGTAGCGCACGCCCTTGCCCTTGTAGGGCTCCGGCTTGCGATAGGCGCGCACTTCGGCGGCGACCTGGCCAACCCGCTGCTTATCCGAACCCTTGATCAGGATTTCGGTCTGCGTCGGGCACTCGACCTTGATGCCGGCGGGCATTTTGTGCGCCACCGGATGCGAGAAGCCGAGCGACAGATTGAGGACATCGCCCTGAACCTGTGCGCGATAGCCGACGCCAACCAGTTGCAGCTTGCGCTCGAAGCCCTTGGAGACGCCGATCACCATGTTGCTCAGATTGGCGCGCATGGTGCCCCACATGGCGGCGGCGCCGACTGCGCCTTCGATTTTGGAAACTTCGATGTTTCCGCCTTCGACGGCGACCTTGACGGAGGGATGCGCCGCGGTCTTGAGGACGCCGAGCGGCCCCTTGACGACGATCTCCTGGCCGACGGCGACTTCGACGCCGACGGGCAGTGCGATGGGATTCTTACCGATACGAGACATGTCCCCTCCTTACGCCACGATGCACAGGACTTCGCCGCCAACCTTGCTGGCGCGGGCCTTGCGATCGGTCATGACGCCCTTGGGGGTCGACACGATGGCGACGCCCAGACCGTTCATGACGCGGGGAATGTCCTGACAGCCGCGGTAGATGCGCAGACCGGGCCGGGACACGCGCTCGATGCGCGCAATGACCGGACGGCCGGCGTAATACTTGAGCGCGATATCGAGGGTCGGCTTGCCTTCGCCCTGACGGACGGCAAAATCATCGACGTAACCTTCGTCCTTGAGCACGGCGGCGATAGCCGCCTTGAGCTTGGACGAGGGCATGGAGACAGACGCCTTCTCGGCGAGCTGGGCGTTGCGGATGCGAGTCAGCATGTCCGCGATTGGATCGCTCATGGCCATTTCTGAATCTCCTCTTACCAACTGGCCTTAACAACACCCGGGATCTCGCCATTGAAGGCAAGTTCGCGAATCTTGTTACGGCACAGGCCGAATTTACGGAAAACACCACGCGGACGGCCGGTCAACTGGCAACGGTTGCGCAGGCGCGACGGGCTGGCATTGCGCGGCAGAGCCTGCAATTTCAGACGGGCGTCGTAGCGATCCTGATCGGAGAGGCTCGCGTCATTGATGATCGCTTCCAGGGCGGCACGCTTCTTGGCGTACTGGGCGACCAGCTTGCGGCGCTTCTCTTCACGGTTGATCAAAGCAAGTTTTGCCATGATTGCCTCAATTCTTGAACGGAAACTTGAACGCGGTCAGCAGGGCTTTCGCCTCGGCATCGGTCTTCGCGGTCGTGGTGATACTGATATTCATACCCCGCAGCGCATCGATCTTGTCGTACTCGATTTCCGGGAAAATGATCTGTTCCTTGACGCCCATGTTGTAGTTGCCCTGACCGTCAAAACCCTTGCCGGAAATGCCGCGGAAGTCGCGCACGCGCGGCAGGGCGACCGTAACCAGACGATCCAGGAACTCGAACATGCGCGGGCCGCGCAGGGTGACCATGCAGCCGATGGGATAGCCGTCGCGAATCTTGAAACCGGCGATCGACTTCCTGGCCTTGGTCGTCACCGGCTTCTGACCGGAGATTTTCTGCATGTCGCCGACGGCATTTTCGAGAATCTTCTTGTCGGCAACCGCCTCACCCACACCCATGTTAAGGGTGATCTTGGTGATGCGCGGCACTTCCATCACCGACTTGTAGCCAAACTGCTTGACCAGCTCGCCGACGATGTTGTCCTTGTAAACTTGTTGCAAACGCGCCATGACTACCCCTTATGCGTCTACCAGTTGCTCGCCATGTTCCTTGGAGCGGAACACGCGAACCTTGCGACCGTCATCGAGGACCTTGAAGCCGACGCGGCCGGCCTGCTTGGTCGCCGGATTGAACAGCGCGACATTGGAGAGATGAATCGGCATGTCCTTGTCGACGATGCCGCCGGCCTCGCCCTTCATCGGGTTCGGCTTGACGTGCTTCTTGGCGCGGTTGATGCCTTCGACGAGGACATGCTCGTCGTCGACGCGGCGCAGCACGGTGCCGCGCCGGCCCTTATCCTTGCCGGTAATGACGATGATCTCGTCGCCCTTGCGAATCTTTTCCATCTCGCCTTCCTTACAGCACTTCAGGAGCCAGGGACACGATCTTCATGAAGCGCTCGGTACGCAGTTCGCGGGTCACCGGGCCAAAGATGCGCGTGCCGATCGGCTCGAGCTTGTTGTTGAGGAGAACGGCGGCATTGCCATCAAAGCGGATCAGCGAGCCGTCCGGACGACGCACGCCCTTGGCGGTGCGAACCACCACGGCGTTGTAGACATCGCCTTTCTTGACGCGACCGCGCGGCGCAGCATCCTTGATGCTGACCTTGATGATGTCGCCAATGCCGGCATAGCGGCGCTTGGAGCCGCCCAGCACCTTGATACACATGACTGAACGCGCGCCGGTATTGTCGGCGACGTCCAGCGTCGTCTGCATCTGAATCATTTAAATTAACTCCAACTTAATCCGCCTGCGCGGTCAGTCTTGGAACCCGTAAGGGTCGAATTTCCTTGCCCGCCGCCGCGAAGCGCGGTGGCTGCAAAAAAAGAAGCCGGATTATACCGGCCTCTTCGCCAATCGCGCAAGCGTTTTTGCACAAATTTTGTCAGACCACGACCGCCTTTTGCAGAACGCTGGTCACGGCCCAAGCCTTGGTCTTCGACAACGGACGGGTTTCGACGATCTCGACGAGATCGCCGGCCCGGGCCGTATTGCCGTCGTTGTGGGCGTGATACTTCTTGGAGCGGACCATCACCTTGCCGTACACCGGGTGCTTGACCTTGCGTTCGACGAGAACGGTGACCGTCTTTTCCATCTTGTCGCTGACGACGCGGCCGATCAGCGTGCGTTTGATACGGGTGGTTTCGCTCATTGCTGCACCGCCTTTTCACGGATAAGCGTACGCACGCGAGCGATGTCGCGGCGCACCTTGGATATTTGGCTGGTATTGGACAATTGCTGGGTGGCGATCTGCATGCGCAGGCCGAACTGGGCCTTCAGCAGATCCAGCAATTCCTTGTTGAGCTCGTCCACGCTCTTGGTTCTCAATTCACTGGCTTTCATGATTACCCCAGATGACGTGTCACGAAGGTGGTGGCAATCGGCAACTTGGCGGCCGCCAGGGCAAATGCCTCGCGCGCCAGGGCCTCATTGACGCCATCCATTTCATAGAGCACCTTGCCCGGCTGGATCTCGGCGACCCAGTATTCCGGATTGCCCTTGCCGTTACCCATGCGGACTTCGGCCGGCTTCTTGGAAATCGGCTTGTCCGGGAAGATGCGGATCCAGATGCGGCCGCCCCGCTTGATGTGGCGGGTCATCGCCCGCCGGGCAGCCTCGATCTGGCGGGCCGTCAGGCGACCGCGACCGGTCGCCTTGAGGCCCCACTCGCCGAACGACACCTTGGTGCCGCGCGTGGCCAGACCTTCGTTGCGTCCCTTTTGCTCCTTGCGGAACTTGCGACGATTAGGTTGCAACATGTTAAGCACCTGCCTTTCTTACTCGCTTGGCCGGGGCGTTAGCATCGCCGCCGCCATCGGCCTTCCTGACCGTGCGGGTACGCGGCTTGTCGCCGTCCGGCTTGGCCGGGGCGCGCCGCGGACGACGCTCTTCGGAAGCCGGCTCAACGACTTCCGGCTGCTCGTTGCGATCGAGCAGGTCGCCCTTGTAAACCCAGACCTTGATACCGATGATGCCGTAGGTGGTCAGCGCCTCCGAGGTCGCGTAGTCGATGTCGGCGCGCAGGGTGTGCAGGGGCACACGGCCTTCGCGATACCACTCGCTACGGGCGATTTCGGCGCCGTTCAGACGACCGGCGCTCATCACCTTGATGCCCTGGGCGCCCAGACGCATGGCGTTCTGCATGGCGCGCTTCATGGCGCGGCGGAACATGATGCGCTTTTCCAGTTGCTGGGCAATGGAATCGGCGATCAACTGGGCATCGACTTCCGGCTTGCGGATTTCCTCGATCGACACATGCACGGGCACGCCCATGATGCGCTGGAGATCCGTGCGCAGTTGTTCGATATCCTCGCCCTTCTTGCCGATGACCACGCCCGGACGGGCGGAGAACACGGTGACGCGGGCATTCTTGGCCGGCCGCTCGATCAGCACGCGGCCGACGGAGGCATGCGCCAGCTTGCGCTTCAGGTATTCACGAACCTTGACATCTTCCTGGAGCATGCCCGGAAATTCCTTGCTGTCGGCGTACCAACGGGAACTCCAGTTTTTGGTGACGGCCAGACGGAAGCCTGTCGGATGAATTTTCTGTCCCATGCTTCTTCCTCAGTTGCCAACGGTCAGATAAATGTGACAGGTCGGCTTGCTGATCCGATTGCCACGACCCTTGGCGCGCGCGGTGAAACGCTTCAGCACCATGCCCTTTTCGACGCAGACGGTCTTCACCATCAGCTCGTCGATATCGGCGCCATCGTTGTGCTCGGCGTTGGCGATGGCCGACTCCAGCACTTTCTTGACGATGCCAGCCCCCTTCTTCGGGGAGAAAGCCAGGATGTCCAGAGCCTGACCAACCGGCTTGCCGCGCACCAGATCCGCCACCAGGCGGCCCTTTTGCGCAGAGAGGCGAACGCCTCGCAGACTTGCACGAGTTTCCATGTCAGTTCCTTATTTCTTGGCTTTCTTGCCGGCGGTGTGACCCTTGAACGTCCGGGTCAGCGAAAACTCGCCGAGCTTGTGGCCAACCATATTCTCGGTGACGAACACCGGGATGTGCTGCTTGCCGTTGTGAACCGCAACCGTCAGACCGATGAACTCGGGGAGGATCGTCGAACGACGCGACCAGGTCTTGATCGGGCGCTTGTCATTGGTGGCGCGAACCGCTTCGACCTTGGCGATCAGGTGCGCATCGACAAACGGACCCTTTTTGAGAGAACGTCCCATTTCCTACCCCTTAACGCTTATGACGACGCTGAACGATCATGCCGTTCGTGCGCTTGTTGCTGCGTGTGCGATAACCCTTGGTGGGCTGACCCCACGGGCTGACCGGCACGCGGCCTTCACCAGTCCTGCCCTCACCGCCACCATGCGGGTGGTCGATGGGGTTCATCGCGGTACCGCGAACGGTCGGACGAATGCCGCGCCAACGTTGGGCGCCGGCCTTGCCGATCTTGCGCAGGCTGTTTTCTTCATTGCCGACCTCGCCGATGGTGGCGCGGCATTCGACATGCACCCGACGCACCTCGCCGGAGCGCAGGCGAATCTGGGCATAAGCGCCTTCACGCGCCAGCAGCTGGGCGGAAGCGCCGGCCGAGCGGGCGAGTTGGGCGCCCTTGCCGGGCAGCATCTCGATACAGCAAATGGTGGTACCGACCGGAATATTGCGGATCGGCAGGGCATTGCCGGCCTTGATCGGGGCCTCGGAACCGCTCATCAACTGCTGGCCGACGACCATGCCCTTGTTGGCGATGACGTAACGGCGCTCGCCATCGGCGTAGCAAAGCAGCGCGATGTTGGCGGTGCGATTGGGATCGTATTCCAGGCGCTCAACCTTGGCCGGGATGCCGTCCTTGTTGCGCTTGAAGTCGATGACGCGGTAGGCCTGCTTGTGGCCGCCGCCCTGATGGCGCACCGTGATGCGGCCCTTGTTGTTGCGACCGGCGCTGGCGGACTTGGATTCGAGCAGTCCGGCAAACGGCTTACCCTTGTGCAGGTTGGCGTTGACGAGCTGAACGAGGCCGCGGCGACCCGGGGAAGTCGGCTTGACTTTGACGAGAGCCATCAGGCATTCCCCCCTTCAACAAAATTGATTTCCTGGCCGGCCTTGAGGCTGACAAAGGCTTTCTTCCAGCCCTTGCGGCGGCCAATCGCGCCCTTGAAGCGCTTGACCTTGCCCTTGACGTTGGCGACTTGCACGCCCTCGACCTCGACCTTGAACAGCAGTTCGACTGCCGCCTTGATTTCCGGCTTGGTGGCGTCGGAAACGACGCGGAACACCACTTGCTCGTTTTTCTCGGCGACGAAGGTGGCCTTTTCGGAGATTTGCGGCGCCAGCAGCACCTGCATCAGACGTTCCTGGTTCATCCCCACATCTCCTCGAACTTGGCCACGGCGTTCTTGGTGACCAGCACCTTGGCGAAGCGAACCAGGGAAACCGGATCGGCTTCCTGGGCTTCGAGCACCAGAACGTTGGGCAGGTTGCGCGACGACAGGTAGAGGTTTTCGCTCAGTTCGTCGGTAATGACCAGAAGATTGCCTTCAAGACCCATGCCCTTCAGCTTCTCGGCGAACAGCTTGGTCTTCGGCGCCGCGATCGCGATCTCGTCGACGACGATCAGGCGATCCTGGCGAGCCAACTCGGAGAGGATCGCAGCCATGCCGGCGCGGAACATCTTCTTGTTGACCTTCTGGCTGTAATTCTGCTCGGGCGAATTCGGGAAAATCCGACCGCCTCCACGCCACAGCGGGCTGCCGTTGCTGCCGGAGCGGGCGCGGCCCGTTCCCTTCTGGCGCCACGGCTTGGTGGTGGTGTGACGGACTTCCGAACGATCCTTCTGCTTGCTGCTGCCGGAGCGGGCATTGGCCTGATAGGCCACGACCACCTGGTGCACCAGCGCCTCATTGAAGTCGCGCCCGAACAACAGATCGGATGCCTGCAACTTGGCGGCTTCCTGGCCTTGCTCGTTAATTACCTTGAGTTCCATGTCGCCCCCCTCAAGCCTTGACTGCCGGACGCACGACCACATCGGCACCCTTGGCGCCGGGAACGGCACCCTTGATCAACAGCAACTGACGCTCGGCATCGACGCGAACGACGGTCAGACCCTGCATCGTGGTCCGCACATCGCCGAGATGACCAGCCATCCGCTTGCCGGGGAAAACACGGCCCGGATCCTGGTTCATACCGATGGAACCCGGCGCATTGTGCGACACCGAGTTACCGTGCGAAGCGCGCTGCGATTTGAAATTGTGGCGCTTGATGCCGCCCTGGAAGCCCTTACCGATCGACCTGCCGCTGACATCCACCTTCTGCCCTTCGGCGAAAATGGTGGCCGCGACCGCATCACCAGCCTTGAACGAGGCCAGTTGCTCGGCGTCAACCTGGAATTCCTTGAGGACATGCCCGGCTTCCACGCCCGCCTTGGCCAGATGGCCAGCTTCCGGCTTGGAAACACGCGAGGCGCGGCGCTGACCGAAGGCGACTTGAACGGCTGCGTAGCCGTCGACCTCCGGCGTTTTGACTTGGGTCACGCGGTTGTTCGACACGTCAAGCACCGTCACCGGAATGGACGCACCATCCTCGGCAAAGATGCGAGTCATGCCGACCTTGCGACCAACAAGGCCTAGACTCATGGTTATTCTCCTCATCGCCGGCTGCGATTGGCCGGTCGATGTAAAACAACGAATGGGCAACCGTTGCCGGCCACCCCCGAAAACTTCAAATTATATCCGTACTTGCTGCCTTACTGCAACTTGATTTCGACATCGACGCCAGCCGGCAGATCGAGCTTCATCAGGGCATCGACGGTCTTGTCGGTGGGATCGATGATGTCCATCAAACGCAGGTGGGTGCGGATTTCGAGCTGATCGCGGGAAGCCTTGTTGACGTGCGGCGAACGCAGGATGTCGAAGCGCTGTTTGCGGGTCGGCAGGGGCACGGGGCCGCAAACGACGGCGCCGGTGCGCTTGGCGGTCTCGACGATTTCCTGGGCGGATTGATCGATCAGGCGATAGTCGAAGGCCTTCAGGCGGATACGGATTTTCTGGTTGTGCATTTTTCTGGCTTCCAAAGAACGATGTAAAGAGCGCGATTCAAAGAACAATGCGGCCGGAAACCGTTTCAGCTCCCGGCCTGACGAACAGGCTTACTCGATGACCTTGGCAACGACGCCGGCGCCGACGGTACGGCCGCCTTCGCGGATGGCGAAGCGCAGACCTTCTTCCATGGCGATCGGCGCGATCAGCTTGACCGTCATCGCGATGTTG
>Ga0123353_10000518_pt1 | contig 47661 bp, 49 predicted proteins | sample TergutLab28metaG_3_FD_92763 | JGI IMG/M metagenome (GOLD analysis project Ga0123353, IMG submission 92763) | Labiotermes labralis P3 segment gut microbial communities from Petit-Saut dam, French Guiana - Lab288 P3 | ecosystem: Host-associated > Arthropoda: Insects > Digestive system > Gut ... | reverse complement strand
GCCGCGAAAATCTTGAAAACTATGTCAAGCGGTTAAGAGACCTTGAGGAAATCGCCGATGCGCGTCCCGGAGTTGAAAAGTCATATGCTATCTCTGCCGGCCGCGAAATCCGTGTCATAGTGAAGCCGACGGAAATAAGCGATGACCAAGCAATCTTTATGGCAAAAGAAATCGCCAAAGAAATCCAGGAAAAATTGTCTTATCCCGGGCAAGTCAAGGTCAACGTAATCCGCGAATCACGTGCGACAGAATACGCAAAATAACAAAATATTGTTTGACATTCGTCTGAAATAATTGCACAATGAAACATGATGTCAAATAAGCTTTTTAGTATGATTGCGGTGGGCGTGTGCACCTTTGCGTTAGCTCTTATATCCGTCATGTCGGGATTGTTCATATCACTTTCCGACCCCAAGGTTCAAGCCGGCACCACCATGCCCATTACCGGCACCGCAACCGCGGTTTCGGCGGGCGGTGAACATTCCCTTGCTATAGTCGACGGCAAACTGTATGCATGGGGCAGAAACAATTTTGGTCAACTTGGACTGGGTGATACAGTAAATCGAAATGCGCCCACGCGAGTAGGCACCGAAAATAATTGGAGCGTTATCGCGGCGGGACACAATCACTCACTTGCGATTAATAATGCTGGCGAACTGTATCTGTGGGGAAGCTTTATAGCTTATATGACGCTTCCATCAAATGTAAACATAGTCCCAACTCTTGTTTCATTTCCTTCTGGAGTGACGGGATGGAAATCTGTTGTGGCGGGTGAGCATTCATCACTTGCTCTTACTACTGGAGGAGAAATCTACAAGCTAAAAGAGAATAACGACATTACTAAGGTTCCCGGAAATAACTATGCATCGATTGCTACCTCAGGCGCGAGATGGTTTGCGATAGACAATAATGGTATGCTTTGGAGATGGGGAAATTACTATTTCATTCCAAGTATTGGCTCTTGGGTTGGCCCTATTCCATATCACGAAGTGCCTGCGAATGATATTACTGGAAATAATTGGTCTTCAGTAGTAGCGGGGTGGGGTCATTCACTTGCTCTTGAAAAAAATGGTAGGTTGTGGTCATGGGGGTGGAATAGTGCTGGTCAACTTGGTCATGGTGTTCCTGCTTATGACCAATTTGGTATGCACAGTCACCGCAATTTTGCATATCAAATAGGCACCTCAACCGGGTGGGCAAAAATTGGTGCTGGGTTCCAACATTCTTTTGCTATTGATAATAATGGTCGTTTATGGTCGTGGGGGAATAACGAGCACGGCCAGCTTGGACTGGGTGACACCGTCAACAAGTTGGCACCGACACAAATTGTTAATACAAATAGTTGGGTTGCGGTTGATGGTGGCGAGGCTTTTTCCATCGCGATCAACAATAAAGGTGAAATATTCACATGGGGCAGAAATTCCAGCGGTCAACTCGGCACTGGCGATAACAATGACAGATTAACACCAACCCACGTGGAAATCGTATTTTCACAGGTTGCAATTGCGGCTGGTGCAGAGTACTCGCTTGCGATTATCGACGGCGAACTGTATTCGTGGGGATTGAATATGTATGGTCAACTTGGCTTAGGTGATTATGTGACTAGACTTTCCCCCACTAGGGTTGGCGTAAAGAATGATTGGATTTCGATTGCTGCAGGTATGCATTCTCTTGCAATAAATAGTGATGGCGAGTTATGGGCTTGGGGGTGGAATAGTGCTGGACAACTTGGTTTAGGGCACTATACTAATAGGAATGCCCCCACACGCGTAGGGAACAAGAGTAATTGGAAAACAATAGCCGTGGATAATTCTCATTCTCTTGCAATTAACGATGAGAATGAGCTTTGGGTCTGGGGACGGAATGACATAGGCCAGCTTGGTCTTGGAAGCATTGTTAATCAAACTGAACCTCAAAAAGTAACAAGTCCGGCAAGGAATTGGCAAGCAATTGCCGCGGGGGATCGTCAAACACTAGCAATAACCACTGATGGTGAACTTTGGGCATGCGGCAGCAATAACATAGGTCAACTTGGCATAGGGTCAACCCCGCTTTCAACAACGACCTTTGTTCGTGTTGGTGACAAAAGTAATTGGGCATCTGTTGCTACAGATTCTTTTTTCGCGGTTGGCATTAACAGTGCCGGCGAGATGTATTCATGGGGTCAGAACTCTATCGGCGAGCTTGGTTTGGGGTATACGTCTGAGTCTATGCGCACTCCCCAACGGATCGGCTTGAATAGCAATTGGACAGCAATTGCAGTTGGTTCAATACATACTCTTGCAATCAATAGTAATGGTGAATTATTTTCGTGGGGGCGGGGCAATGGCAGCCAGCTTGGTCAGCTTGGTCTAGGGGATATCGTGGCTGTAAATAGTCCTACTCGCATAGGTACAGCAAGTAATTGGAGGCTTGCCTGCGCAGATTGGAAACATTCAATGGCAGTCAATAGTAAGGGTCAAATATTTTCATGGGGCTCAAATAGCTTTGGACATCTCGGTCTTGGCGACACCATACCCCGCCTTATCCCTATGCCCGTTGATTTTGACCCTGACCGAACCGCCAATGACAAAAGCACCATGATTGCCGCGGGGTTTTACAGTTCCTTTGCAATTATTGAAGGCAAATTATACGGTTGGGGCAGGAACAGTAACGGTGAACTTGGGTTGGGTGGAAAATCTCCAAGCGTAATTAAACCAACGAGGGTAGGTTACGCCGACGATTGGAAAGAAATTGCCGTGGGTGATACCCATGCGCTTGCGGTAAATGAGTACGGGGAATTGTATTCGTGGGGAAGTAATGATTATGGGCAACTCGGACAAGGTGACAGCGGTTTTAACACATACAGGGACACGCCTACCCAAATCGGCACCGCCACAAATTGGCTGCGTGTTGCTGCGGGCGAATATCATTCTTTGGCGATAAAGACTAACGGCGAATTGTACGCGTGGGGCAGAGGCAACGACGGCCAGCTTGGTTTAACGGATTGGTTAGATGCAAACGAACCCAAACGGGTCGGGGGCAGTAATAATTGGGTCGCGGTTGCTGCGGGCTTTCATTTTTCACTTGCGGTCAATGCTGCGGGCGAGTTATGGTCGTGGGGCAGGAATAATTACGGCGAACTTGGTATCGAAAGCAATGTAAACAAAAATGAACCGGTTCGTGTTGGTACCAAAAATGATTGGATTAAAATTGACGCCGGATATTCCCATTCGCTTGCGATAAACAGCGGCGGCGAATTGTATTCGTGGGGCAGGAACGGTCAAGGACAACTTGGCTTGAAAGACAATAATAACCGTGACAAACCAATCCTTGTCGGGGATAATTGGAAAACGGTAACAGGGGGCAGTTATCATACACTCGCGGTAACAGATGATGATAAGCTGTACTCGTGGGGAAGCAATAACCATAGTCAACTTGGGTTTGGGGATACCACCAACAGAAACGAGCCTTCACGCGTCGGCGTTGAAAGTAATTGGGTCAAAGCCGCCGCCGGGTATAACCACTCGCTTGCCATGAACAGTCTTGCCGAATTGCACGCATGGGGCAATAATGACCACAGTCAACTTGGTACAGGAGGCAGTGACCCTACACTTGTTGTATTTAACCGTGCTTCTGCTATAATATATGCCGAAATTCCAACAAGCGCCGGCGTCGGTTGCGGGATTTCAAATGGTTCTATTTCGAATTCTGCATTTATTACATTTGATGCCAAATTAGAGGAATCAACAACAATTACTTTTAATGCAGGAGTGGGTTATGAAATAGTTAAGGCTTCCGCAAATCTTAAGATAGGCGGAACTGAAATCGGGGACGAAATATTTGCGTCGTATTCCATAATGATGTCGGCGACTGATGAAGGGTGGCAAGAAATTGCAGGAGTGTGTAAATATCGTGCCTGGTACGTAGGTGATTCGCAGATTGTCAGTTTGGAACTTGACGATATTAATCACGAATCGTTTTCCGTGAATTCATTAGACATTGTTGCGACTACTTCCTTGACAGTGTACAACATAAATTACGGCAATTTGCAAGGCACCACGGAACCTGCCAAAGTTACTTACACAGTCGCGGATTTACCGCTTACGCTGAGCGCGCCGACGGGGACTTATACGGGTTATACTTTCACCGATTGGTTGTGGGGCGGGAATCCCACCGCGATGATAATTCCTGCGGGAACCGCGGGAGATATAAATCTTTCCGCCGCATGGGACATCAATAAATATACCGTGACTTTTGATTCCGATGGAGGAAGTTCGGTTTCACCTGAAACCAATGTTCAACATGGAAGTACTATAAACCCGCCAAGCCCTCCGACCAAGACGGGGTATACTTTTGACGCATGGTATTACGAGGGTGTTGTTTGGGATTTTACGCAAGATATCATTACGGATAGTATTACTTTGACGGCGGAATGGATTGCGATTACTTATCAAGTTGCGTTCAACGGCAACGACAATACGGGCGGCAGCATGCCTAATCAAACGCACACATACGACCAATCCAAAGACTTGGCGGAAAACGGATTCGTGCGGGAATATACCGTCACCTTTAATTACGGTGGTGCACCCGATGGGGCTTTATCGGGGACCGCATATTATCAATTCAAATATTGGACCGAAACTTCTGCCGATTCGGGAACGACTTATGACGATGAAGACAGTGTAATGAATCTAAGAGCCACAAGCGGCACGTTTAATCTGTACGCACAATGGATGTTGGGAACGATAACTTTGCCAACTCCCGCTTGGGAGGGGCGAATATTCAACGGTTGGTACACCACTGGCGGGACTTTTATCGGTATGGGCGGGGATACATGGACGCCGGCAGCCGATGTGACTTTGGTCGCGGTATGGGATTTGGAAGTATACACCGTTTCGTTCAACACTGACGGCGGAAGCACCATTCAATCGGAAGATATCGCACACGGGTACAAAATCGCCAAACCCGCCGACCCTACAAAGACGGGGTTTGTGGTGGAAGGGTGGTACCGTGAAAATACTTTCGCTACAAAATGGGATTTTACCGTTGACGAGGTATTGGGCGTGATGACTCTTTATGTAAAATGGGAAGTTGCCAAGTATACTATTACTGTTGATACTCAGGGAGGTTCCTCCATCGCATCGTATACTGATGTTATTCACGGTACGAAAATTACACAACCTGCGGAAGACCCGAAACTCGCAGGATACGATTTCAAAGGCTGGTACCGTGTTTCCAATCCGGTTTTTGGAACGACTCCGCAATATAATTTCGACAGTCCCGTCACTGAAGAATTTACGCTTTATGCGGGTTGGGAAATAACAAAATCCACGCTTAAATTTGTATTCAATAATTCGCAAGCAAACCACGCAATCAATGACATTCCGTACGGTACTCCGATAACTTCGGTAACGCCGGAAGATTGGGAAGATTTCATATTTGTCAATTGGTATACCGATAATGGAATGACAAGCGGGATTTGGGGCAGCATATTCGTGTTTGTAACTATGCCGGACAAAAACGTCACGGTATATGCCCGGTGGAAACCCGACCCGGCGAAACTTATCGCGCAAATCGCCCAGGCCGAGACTGTTCAAAGTAAATATTACGTCGCTGATACATATCAAGATGTGCGCACCAGCATTACCGCCGCGACAATTGTGCTTGCCAATCCAAATCCGGGAATGAGTGATTATAAAGACGCAATTGACGATATCAAAAAAGCGATGGACGACCTTTTGTTCGATACAAAGGTTTTGACAGATATTATGTCGACTTTTGTTGATTCGCGCAAGTACACTGCAAAATCGTATAAGGAATGGCTTGACGCGTGTGCCGAGGCGCAAAAATATATCGACAAGGGGCAAAGCTTTTATACTCTTACAGGCTTGCAACAACAAGAGGGATATTTGAACGATGCGCTTTCGGGATTGGTACGGGAATACCTTGATAAAGCGGATTTCAAAAACGAACGCAGAAAAATCATTGAATCTATCCCCGGTGATGCGCGGGATTATACTACCGAGTCATGGGACGATTTCAGGCATGCCGATGATAGACTCCTTGCAATGCTTAATAACATTGAATTTGAAGATGTTGATGCAATCGAGAGGGCGCTTAATGAATTGCGTATTGCGCGTGACGGGCTTAAACTTAGCAAAAAGGGCGGCGGAAATTCAATCCAAGGATTTGATGACCCGCTTTTAATCGGTGCGATTATTGCCGTGGCGTTAGTGATGATTGGGGCTTTGATAATTGTGCTTATAGCGCGGCGGGTTAAGAAAGAAGCGTAAAAAAAGCGGAATAACACATACTAATTGACATGAGGGCGTTTTTTTTATCGGTTGCGGTCTTTTTTGTATTAGTCGCCGTGGTTTTTTCGGCGGTGACGTTATTTGCTTTTCCGTTAAAGTATAAGGGAACCATCCGTACGGCAAGCAACGCACACAACGTCGACCCCGTGTTGGTGGCAAGCGTAATACGGGCGGAAAGTAATTTCAAACCCGGTGCCGTGTCTGCAAAAGGTGCGGTTGGGTTGATGCAAATCATGCCTTCCACGGGCGAATTCATTGCCAAAAAGATGGGTCTGGCTGATTACGACCTGTGGGACGCGCGCACCAATATCGAGATGGGTACGTTTTACTTGCGGTATCTTTTAGATAAGTTCGAGGATTTAAAAACCGCGCTTATCGCATACAACGCCGGCGAGGGCAACGTGCAAAAGTGGCTGAGTGCCGCGGATATTGGAGGCGGCGGGGTGAAGCTTGCGAAGTGCCCGTATCCCGAAACAAATGCTTATGTCGAAAAGGTTTTGAACGGAATGAATTATTACAGGTTAAGATTTTAATCGACAAATATCCGCAAAGTTGCACGCATATTTATAAACATGAAAAAGCGCGTCACCGTTATTTCCAATGTGGTCATTGTCTGTGTTTTGGTTGGGCTTGGGGTTGCCGTTTTTACAACGGATTTAAGCAACGTGTTTTTATCGGTGGGTGCGCCGGTTTATAACGGAAGCCGCGATGGCGATAAAGTGTCATTGATGTTTGTGGTGGAAGACGATGCGCGGTATCTGCCCGAGATTATGGATTTGTTAAAGGATAAAGGTGTTCCCGCGACGTTTTTTGTCGGCGGACGGTGGGCGGGGCTTAATCAAGCCACAGCCAAACAAATCGCCGAAGACTTTGAAATCGCGAATCACGGGTATAACAATCGAAGCCTTGCAAAGTTAAAAGAAAGCGAACAACATAAAGAAATCCAAAACTGTCACAGTATGGTTTATACAATAACTTCGTCGTCACAGCTTGATGTCGACGAATCGGGACAGGTTCAAGGCGGGGTGGAATCCAAAGCCGGTGTTGCGATGAAGTTGTTTTCTCCGCCGAATGGAAGTTTCAATAAAACTACGCTTAAATCCGCCGAACGATTGGGATACCGCACCGTTATGTGGTCTAAAGACGCGACCGCGGGTGATATATTCACAAAGGCGACCGCCGATGTGCGAAGCGGTGACCTTGTGAGATTGAAGCCGTCGTTGTCGGCGTATTCCCAGCTGCTTGGAATCTTGACGGAGTACGGGCGCAAAGGGTTTAATATTGTGAAGGTGAGTGAGAATATTTTAGCATAATCCGCACACAATACCCCAAAGGGGGAATACTAAATGAAAAAGTATTTAAAAACATTGATGATTGCCTGTTTGGTTGTGCCGGTGATGGTTGTGGCGGTTGCGTGCGGTGGTCATGCACTTGAGGGGAAATATGGGTTCCACAGTTATGAAATTTACGGCGTATCGTTTGACGCAGGTGATTTTGTAATCGAGGAAAAGGAAGGAGCCTATGAAGGTCTTGGTGAGGTCGGCGGCGGTAAGTACAAGGTTGCTACCGAGATGAAGCAAAGCGGCAAGAACAAGGTCAAAAATCTTGTGGATAACAAGTTGCCTGCCGATATGAAAGCGGAACTTGGTGAAAATCCCGAAGAAGCCGTTACATCGCAAATCATTATTATGATTTCGTTGTTTGTGAACTTTAATGCCGAACTTAAAGACGGGAAAATTTCCGGTCAAATGATTGGCGAGGGAAGCGAATCAATTTCTTATACGCAAAATGGGTCGAAAGTAGCCTTTGTGACTGACGCGGGTACCGAAGACGAAGAAGTGGTCGAGTTGCATTGGGATAAGAAAAAGGGTACGCTTACCACGACTTTTGAAGACGGCGGTGATGTCCCGCAAAAACTTGTTTTTAAGAGAAAGTAGTAGGTTAGGTATTGTTCACGGTTAGAATTTGTTGTATAGTTTTTCATGGTGCAAACAAAAAATAAAATGACAATTCAAGGAGTTGATGTTGGAGTCCAAAACCGAAACAATGAGGATTATATATCTTTGACCGATATGCTTAAGGCAAAGGACGGCGAGTTTTTCGTGACCGATTGGTTAAGGAATGGAAATACTCTTGACTATATTGCTATTTGGGAAAAAGTTCACAATTCAAATTTTAATTATGGCGAATTCGCCATAATTAGAAGTCGAGCAGGAGCAAACAATTTCAAAATCGGCGTTCAAGAATTCGTTGAACGCACAAACGCAATCTCGCTTTTTGCAAGTGCAGGTCGCTATGGCGGAACATTTGCACATAAGGATATTGCTTTTGAATTTGGAATGTGGATTAGTCCAGAGTTTAAGATATACCTAGTTAAAGAGGTGAAAAAATGAAAAACATCATCAAAACCTACCCGTGCGGTTTGCGAATGATTGTGCGTCCTATGCCCGGGTTCAAAAGTGTTGCCACAAGTATTTACATCGGTGTCGGGTCGCGTGACGAGTTGAAAAACGAACATGGGCTTAGCCACTTTGTCGAGCACATGCTTTTCAAAGGCACCACAACGCGCACAGCGGAACAAATCGCGCAAACGCTTTCCGGACTTGGGGTGGAGTATAACGCTTTCACAAGCACCTCGGCGACTTGTTATCACACGCGGGGACTTGTTACTAATTTGGATACTTGTTGCGATATCTTATCAGACATGTATTTCAATATGAAGTTCCAAGACGACGATTTCAATCGCGAGGCGGAAGTTATATGCCAAGAAATCGTGTGGGGCGACGATAACCCGAGGCTTGCGTTGCGGGAATTGTGTGCGATGACATTTTTCGCGGGCACGCAATACGGACACCCGATTATAGGCAATGCGAAAAGCGTGCGTGGGTTCAAACCCGCAGATATCCATGCTTATGTCAAAAAACATTACATCGCACCGAAGACTATCGTTTCATTTGCGGGGGACGTAACCGTTGAACAGGCGGAACGAATGGTAAAAAAGTATTTCTTGACGAATTTTAAAGAAGTGGCGAAACCAAACTTGCGGGTGCTTGGGGATAAGAAAATAATGCCGCCGCAATCTTTTGCCAAGAAAAAGAAAAAGATTAACCAACAAAACGTGGCGGTGCTTTTCCCCGTTGTAAATAATATTAATCCCGAGAAGTACCCGCTTTCATTTTTAAGCCGTGTTTTAGCGTCCGATATGTCGTCGCGGTTGTTCGTGTCTGTGCGCGAAAAGTTGGGGCTTGTGTACGGTATTTCGGGCGGGCAATTACTTACCAATATCGGCGGATATTTCACGATTTGGTTTTCGTGTACTCCCGCAAATACCGAAAAGGTGCTTGAAACTATCGCGGCGGAAATAAAGCTTATAAAAGACGGCGGTGTTACCGAGGAAGAAATCCAAAAAGTCAAAAACATTGAAAGCGCGGAATGTTTATTCGAATTTGAAGACACCGAAAAGGTCAATATCCGCAATGCGCGGTTATTAGCCGAGTTTAACGAGGTTGAAACTCCCGAACAACACCTTGCCAAAATCAACCGTGTTACCGCCGCCGATGTATTGACCGTGGCGCGGAAGTACCTAAATTACGACAACGCCATCGTCGCAATCGTGGGCAGCGATATCAATGTGAAGCCGTTTGAGATACTTAATTAGGCAACAGCAATCTGTTATCTATGTCACCAAGCACCTTTAATTGCTGTCGCGCCATATTGTTTAATTCGGTAATGCGTTTGCTTTGCGGCACTTTCTTACCAATTAAAACAGCATTGAAACTTTCCATATTCGCAAGAACCAGTAATTGATGTATTGTCGCGTAATCCCGCATATTCCCGTCTTTGTCGGGGTTTTTATCCCGCCATTCTTTTGCGGTTTTGCCGAATAGGGCAACATTTAGCAAGTCGGCTTCGTCTGCATAAACAAAAGACTTTTGACGGTCGGTTAAAGTCGGCACAATCAAGTGTGCTTTAATTGCATCGGTTTGGATATGGTAATTGATTTTGGCAAGTTCGCGTTTTGCCGACCATGCAAGGTGTTTTTGTTCAACTTGTTTTAATCGTTGGAATTCGGTAATAATCCAAAATTTGAACTCGGCACTTAGCCATGTGGCAAATTCAAAAGCAATATCTTTGTGTGCATACGTTCCGCCGTATCGTCCCGCGTTTGAAATTATACCGATTGCGTTGGTGCGCTCTATCCATTGTTTTGGAGAGAGTGTAAAACTACCGCCGCTTTCATTTCTAACCTCACGGAATTCCGTGAGGTTAAAACTTGGATTATTTACCTTTTCCCATATGCCTATGAACTCAACGGCGAACTTTGTGCTTAGCCAATGAGATATGACATGAGCAGGAATCTCGGCATTTTTGAACTTTGCCATATCGGTCAAAGATATGTAATCGCTTTGATTGATTGTCTTGTAGCCGATTTCAAGGTTGTTTATCGTTAGTTTGTTCATGACCCAGTATACATCTATCAAAACTTTTAAGCAATTCGTATTCTTGCTTTGTCAATTCTTCGTCGATTTCGGCGTTTTCCATGCGCAACTGTTCCATTGTGGTAGAAATATTAGTAACAGCAGCATCATTACTAGTACGATTAAATATATGCACTCGACCTATTGTCATACGTTTGGAAGAATATATAATTCTTGGTGTTCCAAAGCCCTTTTCACCGCCAATATCACGGGGTGATTGTTGTAATCTTTTTTGTGTTGTACAGCCGCGCCCTCTGCAAGTTTCCATACGCCGTTTTCGTTTTGTTCCAATACGAAATCTTGTGCAGACCTGTGGCGGCTTGTAATATGCAAAGTTGTTAAAGGCTATCATACTTTTTTTTAAAGTCAATACCTTAGTGACATGATTTGGTAAAAACACTTGCAAGAATTGAATAAAATAGATATAATAAAGCATGCCGTCAATATCAATGTTCTATGGAATACTAATCTATATGTATTTCGCAGATGACAAGCAACACAAATTGCCGCATTTGCACGCTTTTTATAACGAGTATGAAGCGATATTTGATTTGAAATCAGGTGATATACTAAGTGGCAAGTTTCCGCCAAAGGAAACAAAACTTGTTCAAACTTGGATATTGCTTCGACAAGATGAATTATTTGCTAATTGGAAACTCGCAATTTCAGGTGAACCATTATACAAAATAGAGCCATTGAGGTAAAATTATGATAAGAATTAAAAGTGTCAAGCCAAATTCCGACTATACATTGCTTTTGACCTTTACAAATGGAAAGAAAGGTGTGTTTGATGTCAAGCCATACTTTGGTAAGGGTACAGTTTTCAAAGGGATTAATAATCCTGTGACATTTCAAAGTGTAAAAGTGGTACACGGAACTATCGAATGGGCTAACGGTGCGGACCTTTGTCCGGATTGCGTATACTTGGAAACGAAATTCATATAAAACAATTTGTCAACCCGTCCTGATTGGTCTATACTTAATCTGTGATTGACCATGAGATATTACGCGAAAAGCCAAAGAAATCACGCACCCGCCGGGTAGTCACGCGCCTTGGCAATTTCGGCATAGGCATTTGTATCTCCACCGTCATTGTCGCGATTTTGACTGCGTTGTTACCGTCGGGGTTTATCTCGCGCGGCATTTACGGTCTGTTCGGAATATACACTTACGCGATTTTGTTTTTGACGTTTTTCATAGGCATTTCCATGAGATTCGCCCGCCGATACCATATCAACCGCCGTTATATGATAAGCGCGGGTATCATGCTTTTCGCACTTTTCACGGGGATACATCTGTTGTATACGACAAAGCAACTTGACGTTATGAACTTTGGTCAATATTTAAGTCACGGGTTTTCCGCGATAACTCCCGGCGGGGTAGTGTTTGCAATACCGTCCTTTATACTGTGGAACATTTTCGACGGTATCATCGGCGGCATGATAGTCTTGGGAACGACGTTTATAGTGTCCGGCGCATTCCTGACGACGTTTATCGTTACCAAACAAGGCGAGAATAAAATCATTAAAAAGAAACGAATAACGAATGACGAAAAACGAATAACGAATGATAAAAATTACGCGAAAGACCACAAAGAAATATCGGAACAGCTTGAAAGCCGATACCAAGAATTACTGCAAAAACAAAGCCGCAAAAAAATCAATGCACAAAAGAGTGAACTCGGACTGGACAAAACCCCCGCTAAGACTACGCAAGCACCGATTTACGATACGGCAATACCGCTTGACAAATTGGCTCCGCAAGGAATAGGCGGATATACCCCCTTTATCGCGGACGAGATAACCCAAATGTCCACAGAAGCCGCAAACAAGTTCAATCAAGGGTTACAGCAGCCGTTATATTCTGCACAACAATTTCACCCAACCACCCCCCCCTCGTTTCACTCGGGTACCCCCGCTGAAAGCGGTGACGGGATGGTTTACGGACAACCCGCATGGAGCGCACCGACACCCTCGCCCGTCTTCAACACGCCCACCCCCCTGCAAATGCAAGCCACACCGTCGATGCTTGGTAATTACGACCCGACCGACAATACAAGCTATATGCCCACCTCACGCGCGCGAAAGACTCCCGGGTCATTTGGTGCCGCCGCCCCCGGGCAAACGGGCTTTGGCGATGTTATGACTGCCGCTAAACCGCCCAAAACATTCAAATCCCGCCGCTATACCCGCCCGCCAATCGATTTAATCCGCACCGAAAGCACAAACCTTGACACATTCAAAACCGAGGCAGACGCAAAGCAAATCATGATAGACGCGAAATTAAAAGAATTCGGTGTTTCCGCACGCGTCACAGGAACCACCGTCGCACCCGCGATAACGCGCTTTGAAATAACCCTTGGAACTGGCACACGCGCAAACGATGTGTATCGCATGGAAGACGATTTTCAAATTATCCTTGGCACAACCAATATCCGCATGGAAAACGTGGAAAACAAAAACGCCATAGGTATCGAAGTCCCCAACAAAACAGTGGGCTGTGTTTCGGTAAAAGATATATTGCTTGCCCGTGAATGGCAAACGCACAAGAGTCCTTTGGCGGTTGCAATAGGTAAAAACGTCAATGACGAAGTCATCATCGGCGACATCGGAAGCATGCCGCACCTTTTAATAGCAGGTTCAACAGGTTCGGGTAAATCCGTTTGCATAAACACTATTTTAACAAGCCTTATTTACCGCGCCCACCCCGACGATGTGAAGTTATTGCTTGTCGATATGAAACTTGTGGAACTTGGAATGTACAACGGAATTCCGCATATGCTTATCCCGCGTTCGATAGGCGAAGTCCAACAAGCCATTCACGCGCTTAAATGGATGCAAGACGAAATGCGCCGCCGGTACAAAATCTTACAAGCCAACGGGTTAAAACACATAAGCCAATACCAATCCTTACCCAATTACCAAAGCGGAACAATGGAACGCATGCCGTATATCTTGATGGTTATCGACGAAGCCGCCGACCTTATATACACCGGCAAGCGTGAAGTCGAAGATGCGGTGAAACAACTTGCCGCCCTTGGTCGTGCAAGCGGTATCCACCTTATTCTCGCCACACAAAGACCAAGCGTCGATGTCATAACCGCGGTTATCAAGGCGAACCTGCCGGTACGTATGGGTTTCAAAACCGTAAGCCGGGGTGACAGCCAAACTATCACCGGAGAAACCGGATGCGAAAAACTTGTCGGCAGGGGAGACATGTTGTTTTCCAAAGAGGGCAAGATGCAACGTATCCAAGGCGCATACATCGAAGACGAAGAAGCCCGCCGCGTAATGAATTACATCCGCGAAAACAATACTTCTGATTTCGATTCCGAATTGGAAGACCTTATATTGAACGGTCCGCCGCCCGAAAACGCCGCCGTGGGATTCGGTGACGGACCTGCAGCCGCCCGCAGTCAAGACCCCGCTTTTGTTCCTATACTTCGGTGGCTTGTGCGTGATGAAAACCATAAGCGAATTGCATCAATTGCGGGAGTGCAACGGCAATTCGCCCTCGGTTTCGGACGTGCCGGTCGTATCATGGACCAAATGACCGCGATGGGCTATGTATCCGAAGACAACGGTCAAAAGGGAAGAATGGTCCTTATAACCCGAGAAGAAGTTGACAATCTGTACGGTCCGGGGTAATTCGGTCGGCGTCGGTTTGTCTTGCCGGGGAAGAATCCTTATGTGTTTCTTTGTGGTGTAACTTGAGTATCGAATCTAATAAAGTATCAAGCGCATATCCCACTTCCGGAAAATCTCGTTTGTTGTAACTATCCATCAATTTGCGAATGATAATTGGTACTGCCTTAAAGAGTTTTTCGTAATCTGTTGCCGGCAGGAGTTGGAAATTTTGTCCAATAGCAACCGAAACCGGTCGGGATTTTTCTATACGGTGAAGTTTTGTCATTGTTTGAAAGAGTTGCCACAATGCAGTGCTCACTTCTTTTGGGGAATCTTTAGAATGATTTATCAAATTGACTGTATAGGAATGTGCTGTTTTAAAAAGCATTTCATAATTAACCGCTTCCCGCCGGGTTTTCTTTTCTTTGTTTGTAAGATGCCTTGCAAAGTTTTCTTTTTCAAGCATTTCTATAACATCTTTATGATTCAGTCCGCACATTTCTGTTATCTGGAAAAATTGTTCAATGGACTTGCTGTCAAGAACAAGGCTTTTTATCGCTTGAACCATGGGACGGCTGAAAACGACGGGTTTCACCGCGCGCAAGTGTTCCGGTTTCAGCGACCACTCTCTCCATTTTTGGTTAGTTTCTTTCCTTGTGCAGGCATGATTTGTTTATACTACCGTACCCTTGCCAAAAAGTCAATATTAAGGTTTTCGATTTCGACATTGACAAATGTGATGGCTTGCTGTATAATGTTAATATGATAAAAAGAGTAACAAGAAGAGATTTTCTTAAAAGTACAGCAGGTGTATTAGCGACAATGGCACTTCCCGGCTGTTGGGTAAAAAGTCCTCACCCTGAAGTATCGGCATACAAACGCGGTTTGCTTACCCGAACATACTCGGATTGGGAACTTGCGGCACTTGGACAGGTAAGCCCGGTCGGGAAAATTGTTTCCGCAGCCAGAATAGACAGACAAGCAGACAGACTTACTTCTTTATTCAGCGCACAATTAACTTATATTAAAAAAGATTCAAACGGAGAGCTATTGATTGGGTCGGTAGGGCACGGCACAGACAAAATATCGTCCGAGGATTTACGAAACCCTAATATTGATATTGAATATTATCTTGCCTATGTTGCCGGAGTTGCACCCGGAGATAAGAATAAAAATCTTTTGGTATTTGCTAATTTCGGTTCTCCTCCGATGGCAACAATTACGGCGGACACGAATGTCGGTGCTTTTGGACGGGTTCTTACACCATATTATTATGACCCGGGAATACCTCCACTCGGTATCGGGATACCACAAGAAGGCAAAGCAAAGATTATTTCAGACATTGGCTGTAAAGACGGACAAGATGAATTTGATATTCTTATCACAGGGAATTATACCGACCCCGACGGCTATAATCGAGCTAAACTGGAATTTATCGACCCCAAAATGATAAATATTGTAGGCACTCAACTTGTGCATGGAATGAGCGGGTCACCTATTATTCAAGATGGCAAAATCGTAGCTGCGGCATCCCATTACGTATATAACAAATACGGTGTAATTTTTGGTTCCGCAGGAAGGTGGATAGCCGATATGGTAAACAAACAAAATGGAACCCTAGACCTTGAAAGACCAAGACGTTCTGCTATGGCTTTTGTGCCGCAAACCTTTTCCGAGGATATATACGAACAAGTTCCGTCTTTGGAGATGGTAAGAGAGGAAGAAGAGGAGCTTCTGCCTTGACTTAAGTCCACTTATCGTAATATACTTGTCATTATGGACAAGATTTTCGATTTCAAAATCGCCGAGCCGCGTATATACCAAAAATGGCTTGACGGCAAATATTTCCAAGCAACCGTCAACTCCAATAAAAAACCATATACCATAATGATGCCCCCGCCGAACGTTACCGCGCGGCTGCACATAGGGCATGCTTTTAACGACGCAATCCAAGACATCATCGCCCGCTTCAAACGAATGCAAGGGTACGAAGTTTTATACCTGCCCGGTGCCGACCACGCCGCAATTGCTACGGAAGCATTGATTGTCAAAGAACTTAAAAAACAAGGCATCAACAAAAACGATTTGACCCGCGAACAATTCATGGTGCATGTCGACAAATGGTACAAAACTTACACCGAACAAATCAAAGACCAAATAAAACGCATGGGTCTAAGCTGCGATTGGTCAAGGTTCGCATTCACAATGGACGAAAGTTCCGCCCGCGCCGTCAACACGGTTTTCAAAAACCTTTACGACAAAGGTCTGATATACAAAGGCGACCGCATGATAAACTTTTGCACGGGGTGCAAAAGCGCAATATCAGATGCGGAAGTGGAGTATAGGACCGAAACCCGCACGATGTATTATGTCAAGTACTTAACAAATAACGAAGGAAAAAGTGAAGGTATCGTTGTTGCCACGGTGCGCCCCGAAACAATACCCGGCGATGTTGCCGTCGCGGTAAATCCAAAGGACAAACGATATGCTAAACTCGTCGGCACATTCGTCACAAACCCGATGACAAACACACAAATCCCCGTTATCGCCGACGATTATGTAGACATGAAATTCGGCACGGGCGCATTGAAAATCACGCCGGCGCATGACCCCGCCGACTACGAAATCGGTTTGCGCCATAATCTGAAACCAATTGTGGTCGAGGACTTATCTCTTGATGCCCGCAAACGCGCGGTTGAAACTTTGCGTGTAAAAGGCGCAATCACACAAGAAAAAAAATACACCGGTAACGTGGGAGTTTGCGAACGATGCAAAGAACCTATCGAACCCACTATTTCCAAACAATGGTTTGTTGCTATGAAAGACCTTGCGAAACCAGCCGTCGACGCGTTGAAAAGCGGGGAACTTGTAATACATCCCAAAAAGTACGAAAAGACTTATATGCATTGGCTTAACAATATCCAAGATTGGTGTATTTCGCGTCAATTAACCTCGGGCTATCGTATACCAATCGAAGGTGAAACAGATGTTTTGGATACTTGGTTTTCGTCCGCACTTTGGCCGTTTTGTACACTTGGCTGGCCGGACAACACTGCGGACTTCAAATACTTTTACCCCACACAAACGCTTGTAACGGCAGCCGAGATTATTTTCCATTGGGCGATAAGAATGATTTTCTCGGGGATTGAACACACGGGAAAATTGCCCTTTGAAAACTTGGTGATACACGGTGTTGTCCGCGACGACCAAGGCCGCAAGATGTCTAAATCTCTTGGCAACGGTATCGACCCCGTTGACGTTATCAACGAATTCGGGGTAGACGTGTTACGCTTTTCATTAATTATGGGTACAAAGTTGGACCGCGACCCGCGATACAGCATGGACAAAGCGACACTTGCCCGCAATTTCATAAACAAAATTTGGAACGCAGCAAAGTTTTACAAACAAATGCCTCAAACGCACGATATTGAACCCGGTCACATAATGCCGCAATTTGCATCAAAGCAGCAAGCCGATGATTTTATTGCGTCACTGCGCCCGGCTGACAAATGGATACTTACGAAGTTAAACACAATTATTAAATCAACAACAAAGAAATACGAAAGGTTCGATTTTGGTGTTGCTGCCAACGAACTGCAAAGATTCTTTTGGAACGATGTTTGCGATTGGTACATCGAAGAATCCAAGCAAACCCGCAACAAAGCTGTGTTCGGTTTCGTTTTTCATAAATTCCTGAAACTCATAACACCCATAATGCCGTTTGTTGCCGAGCAAATTTATTGCCATGAACTTGAATGGGGAGAAACCTTGGTGTTTGACCATTTCCCGACCGAATTCAAAAAATTTGACTTCCCAAAGGAGGCAAAAGAATTCGAAAAATACATAGCAAGTATACAATCCCAACGCGCCGCCGCCACAGCGGAAGCGGGGAAGTCCAAGCAAATAGCCCATTTGGAAAAAGAAATTGCACGGTGCGAATCAATGCTTTCCAATAAAAACTTTGTGGAACGCGCACCGAAAAACCTCGTAGACCTTGAAAAACAAAAACTGACGGAGTATACTGAACAACTGTGGAACTTGAAAAAGAACTAGACAAGAATGTCGATTTCATAGCATGTGAGATGGTGAAAAAACTAATCCTTCTTTTCGTGTTTGAAAAAATGGAAATCCCGCTTACCGACGAAAGCATAGGCGGCATAATCGCGACCAATCCGACGTGGATGACTTATATGGATTTCCGCAAATCCCTGTTCCAATTAACCGAAAGCAAATACGTTTTCCGCGCAAGTGCCGGAAGCGAAACAAGTTTCAACCTTACCCAAGACGGACGAAGTGCGTTAAGTCACTTTTTCCACAAAATCCCGGCATCAATTCGCGAAGAAATCACCGAATTCGCCAAAGAAAACCGCGCCAAATTCAAACGCAGCCAGGAATACACATGGGATTATTTCAAAAACTCCGATGGCACATACACGGTGGTGCTCCGCATAAAAGACCATAACGCCGGTGACAACTTGTTGGAAATCCGGTTCAAAACCCCCACGCGGGCGGGTGCCAAAAAAGCCACCAATCGTTGGAAGGACAAAGCCGCGGTCGTATACGAAAGCGTCACACACACAATGATAGACGAGGACGAGTCAAAGGAGGAAAAATGAAATACAAAACTAACGGAGTCTGCGCCCCATTCATCGATTTCGACATCGACGACGAAAAACGCCTGCATAATGTGCGCTTTTCGGGCGGCTGTCCCGGCAACCGTCAAGCCATAAGCACACTTGTGGAAGGCATGCACGTGGACGAGGCAATTAAAAAACTTGAAGGTATTCAATGCCGCAACGGAACATCTTGCGCCGACCAACTTGCAAAGGGGTTGCAAAAAGCCTTGCGCGAGGCAACCGCAAAATGAAAAATAAATCTCTTGCATTTTTACACATGCTGTGTTAATATCTCCGCTATGGCAAACATTAAAAGCGCAAAAAAGCGCATCAAAGTGACGGAGAAAAAAACCGCCCAAAACAAAGCGCAAAAAAGCGCCCTTAACACCGAAATCAAAAAATACCGCGCAAAACCAACCGCGGAAGGTTTAAGCCGCGTAACAGGCCTTGTCGACAAAGCATGTCAAGATAACCTCATGCACCGCAACAAAGCCGACCGCATGAAAGCGAAACTTTCCAAATTGGTGGCGGCAAAATAATATGGAATCAAACAGTTGCAGCGTGCAAATCATAGCAACTTCGCACCCCGGTTTTGCCGCAACAAAAGAACAATTCGATACCTTCGGCGGTCATGCCGCAGGTGTTTGTTATATGCAAGACACATTTGATGCCTTGCGTGCCGAAAGCCCAGAACGAACCGCAAAACGTATCAAACTGACAAAAGAAAACGGTCACCACAGCGTTTATGACCATATGAATATCACGCTTTATTTGGAAAACGTGCCGCGTATTATAGAATGTCTTTTGGATAATGAACGCATGATGACCTCTAGTATCAAAAGCGGCCGTTATACCCGTCATGCACTACCCGAAAGAGAAGGCCAGCTATACGACAAATGGATGGACATTTTCAAAGGTCTTATCCGCGACAAGTATGCCACCGGTTCAAATAGTAATAAGTTTTTTTCGGAAAGTCGAATTGAAAAACTTGCCCAGGAAAATTCGCGCCTTCTTTCAAGCGCATTCACGCTTGTTTATATGGTTCACACATTAAGCTACCGCCAACTGAATTATGTTTATGGTTTTATCCGCGATTTTATCGCCAAGAAGACAGACAATGACTTCAGAAATAAACTTAAACCGTACTTAGCAGACCTTTTGAAAAAACTTGACGAAACAGGGTATATCGACAAGGATTTAACTAACAATGGAAAGAACAGGGAATTATCGCTGTTTAATAACAATGTGGTGCAAGAATACTTTGGCGATGTATATGCAACACGCTATAACATAAGTTATGCTATTTATTTACATACTAACCGCCACAGGACATTGAAGCATTGGATTGCCGATGTTCCCGCACCGAAAGATTTAGAATTTTACATACCGGAAATATTGAATGACGACAAAAAACTTTACAAACAATGGCTTGCAGACCTTGATTCGTTGCGCGAAAATTATCCCCAAGCAATGCTTGTGGACGCCTCCGAAATGGGGAACTTGGACGATTTCAAATTGAAACTTTATGAACGCAAATGCAGCGTGGTAATGATTGAAACTATGCGTAGAACTAATGATACACTGCGAAAATATGTCTCGGCATTAAACGCCATGGGTCGAAATGACCTTGATGTATACTTAAGCGGTTCAAGATGCACATGGAAAGATTTGTATAAATGCCCAAGCGTATGCGGTTTTGCCGACGGAATCAACGAAAAGAGGAAGATATAAAGGTAAAATATAGTTGGCATAAATGAAACATATTAAAACTATCGTGAAAGACTTTTTCAAGGGCTGGAATTGGTTTGAATACTCTTTACTAATCGCGGGGCTTATTTTGCCGCTTGCGGCGGGTCTTGTATTCCATGCCTCCGCACCTGAAATAATTGCAGGTATACTGATGATAGTCATGACCCTCCTTTTGGCAAAAGGCAAATTTCCGGGTTATTTTGTGGCACTTGCTGCAATCGCGCTATACGCATGGATTTCGTGGACATATAAACTTTACGGCGAAGTCATAATCCAAATCGTTGTTTACCTGCCGATGTCGGTTTTCGGAATCATGTCTTGGGTGAAAAACCGCCGCCGCTGCCGCACCGACGGCATAGTCGTTGTCATCGGTCATGTAAGTTACGGCGAATTGGCGCTTCTAATGCTGTCCCAAGTCGCGATGGGAGTAGGGTATTATTACTTGTTCCGGCTTTTCGGCACCGAACAAATCATCGCATCCGTCGTTTCGGTGTGTTTGTCGGTTTGCGGAGGATACTTGCTTGCCCGACGAAGCCGCAAATCCATGTACTTCAACGCCGCATCCGATGTCGCAGGGGCAGTTTTGTGGATTCTTGTATTAGCACAAGGCCACCTTGCCGTCGTGCCTCTTGTCGTGATGGAAATTTTGCTTTTGGCAAGCAATATCTACGGAATATTCGAATGGCGGCACCTACACGCGCGCCAGAAAAACCGCCGCAAAAAGAGTTTACAAAACCCAGCCGATGCGGTATCATAAAAATTATGGAAGACATGAACCTCGGTGACCAAATAATCAACTTCGATTATCCCGTATTCGAAGACCCCAACGACAAGGTCGAAATCAAACTAGAAGGCAACCCCGCCGTGTTTTTTGAATCGCTTGAACAATGGAACATCGTCCGTGAACCGTTCCCGAAAGAAATGACGGTAAGAAAAAGCTTGTTTTCTATGTCAAAACGTATTGCATCGGAATAATTATCAATATGAAATGTATTCCCGGCGAAAAAATACTTGCAATGGCAACGCTTTTTGCCATCGAGTTAAGCAGCGACATGGACCCAAACGACACTCTTGCCTGGAGCGACTTTTTCGGCGTAGTCACCGCCGGATTAATCGCCATCGCCAACCGCAAACTCTACATAACCTCCCCAGAACAGCCATGCCACCACCCACCCTCCAACACAAGTTTACCAAACAAGCCTAACCAAATAGATTAACTAAATAACTCATGCCAAAATGCCTCGAATTTACCAAAGCCGAATACCTCGGCTTTACAAATTAGCTCAATTAATTCATGGCGTCGAGTATTTTGCTGCTTGTCCAATTTCAAGAGAGCGTGCAAAGTTGCGTAACTCATAAATACTAAGCGATCCAATTTTTCCCGAACCCTCATCAGTTCCATTGTGTAACAAGGATAGCGCATTGTGTTTCAAATTGCAACAATTGCACATGACAATAGGACAAAGAATAAAAGATTTGCGGATTGAAAGGGGATTATCGCAAGAAGTGCTTGCGAAAGAATTAAAAATAAGTCGGCCTGCGCTCGCCCATTATGAAATAGGCAACAGACAAGTGCCAAATGAATTGATACCGAAAATAGCAAAGTTCTTTAATGTAAGAACCGACTATTTATTCGGGCTGGAAGATTAAATCACTGGTGGGTGTTCAGGGACTTGAACCCCGGACCGACCGGTTATGAGCCGGTTGCTCTGACCAACTGAGCTAAACACCCAAACTTACGGCGTAACAACACCCGAGCTTGCGAGGGTGTTATGAGCCGGTTGCTCTGACCAACTGAGCTAAACACCCTGGTGGGAGGTGATGGATTCGAACCATCGAAGTCTTGCAACAACAGATTTACAGTCTGCCCCATTTGGCCACTCTGGAAACCTCCCGCATAAAATTCAATATATCACACCTTGCGTATGGTGTCAACTTATGCTACAATAATTAAATCGGGCTGTAGCGCAGCTGGTAGCGCGCGTGGTTTGGGACCATGAGGTCGCACGTTCAAATCGTGTCAGCCCGACCATACTGTAACGAGCTTTTTCTTGTTGCTTTGCGAAAAATATTATGATATACAAGTACATACACCAAAGAAAACAAAAAAAACAAAAAGGGGGAACATATGACGACTAAAAGGTGCAATCCCAAAGGGGTCTTTGGTAGAATCATCACTGGGATAGTTGTCGTTGCTGTGATATTGACTGCGGGTTTGCTTGCGATAAACTTGTCTCCGAAAAAAGAAAACGCTGTGAACGCGTCTGGTGTTGGCGGAACAGGCACTCCGACTTATGCATGGTTCACGAACAATCCAACTGCGACAACTTTTAATATAAGCACAGCCGACGACCTTAAGGGCTTTGCTAATATTGTTAATAATAAATCAGGTATCGGAGGATTGACAGGCGACCAAAGGAGTTTTGTTGGCAAAACAGTTCAGTTAGCGAATGACATTAACCTTATAGCATATCCAAACTGGGAGCCGATTGGAATCGGGACAGGCACTTTGGAGTTTGGCGGGACATTTAACGGAACTTACAAGGAAATATACAATCTTTACGTAGACCGTCCGACTACGCTATATGCAGGTTTGTTTGGAGCAGTTACAAATAGAAATGGAGGGATAGCGAGAATTTCAGCAGTTGGCATTGTTGACCCTTATGTAAGAGGCGGAGGGATGGTCGGCGCAATCGTTGGAGATATTGGAGGCTCGCCGACACACGGAGGCGCACAAATTGTCCATTGCTGGTCACGAGGCGGTGACATTGTTGGTGCAGGAACAGCTGTTGGTGATGGCTCCATCGGCGGAGTTGTTGGTCGTGCCATAAGTGCGACTGTTGAATTGTGTTGGTCAACAAGCAATGTCACAGGTGCCAATAATGACAATAGCATTTTTATCGGCGGAGTTGTGGGATACGCGAACAGCAATACCACTTCCAGACCAACAACCGTCAGAGATTGCTATTCGCGCGGAAACGTTTTAGGACAGAGGCTAGTTGGCGGAGTTGTGGGATATACGGCAAGCTCAGCAGGATGTACAACAACTGTCACTGCCTGTTATGCAACCGGAAAGGTAAGCAGTTTCACGGGTGGTGCCGGCATCGGCGGAGTTATCGGCGGTTTTGAAACTAGCGGCGGCTCTGTAATAATATCTAATTGTGTTGCATTGAATTCTTCCATAGAATCAGACGCACACACTAGCGTCGTTGGGCGAGTGATAGGGAATGGCACAGCAAATGTGACAAACTGTTACGCATATAAACACATAAAAAATAAAAGCGGAACAGAAGTATGGCCAACCACAGGCACCTATAACGGCGTGAATATTACGGAATTTGAAATTCATAATAACAAAACGCCAGACCTTTGGAAGGATAAGGTAAAGTTTGTATTTGATGAACCAACGTATGTTTGGTCTAGCTTAAACGGAGAACTTCCATGGTTGAGGAATGGATCCAGACAGCAAGAATATTTAGAGATGCCCGCCCACTTATCTTCGCATAAGATTATAGCCGGGTCTATTAACTTTTCACCAACAACGTTTACATATAGCGGTACAAAGCAAGAACCCACAGTTACGGTAACGATAAATGGTGTCAACGTGCCTTCGTCAAGCTTCACCACAGCAATCACAAGCACAGACACAGGAACAGCAAGCGCAGGCACACGAGTTGGAACCGTGACAATGACGCTTACCGGTCTTGGTGATTATTGGACAGACGCAACAAAACCAACAAAAACCTATACAATTACCAGGGCGAATATCGATATGTCGGAAGTGGAATTTGAAAATAAGACGGTTACTTACGACGGCAATGCCCACAGCATCCTTGCAACAAACCTCCCAGAAGGCGTTTCTGTGAATTACAGTTACACCGGCGGTGGCAGTGGCAAAACTGAAGTCGGACCTTATACAGTAACTGCTATATTTAGTGTCAACGATAGCCATAATTACAATGTTCCTGCGCCAAGAACCGCAGCTTTATTGATTAATCCATGCGAAGTTAAAGCGCCTGCAATTACTGTTTTGACGTCGGACAAAAATGTAAAAGCCGACAGCGAAAACGTTAACGTCAAAGGAATAGTTCTAAGTGTCACGGCATCGGCCACTGACGGAGGAACGCTTACATATCAATGGTATTCTAATACGACAAAGTCAACTACAGGTGGTTATGCAATTTATTATGCAACAGATTCGACCTTCCGGCCGTTTGAACACACAACAAACCAAGCTTTCGATGGGATTGGCACACATTACTATTACTGCATCGTGACAAACACCATAGCAAACGACGGCACAGGTAAGCAAGCAACCATATCTGTTACAAGCAATGTAATCACAATCACTATCAACATGCCAAAAAATAACGACGATACGCTTTGGGGGCAATTGTTGGTGGCGTTAATAGGAGGCGTTGTATTGCTCGGCGGCGGCGGCTTTGCTCTCTATTGGTTTGTAATAAGAAAAAGGAAAATGGTGTAAACGCAATGATTTACATCGTCCGCCACGGGCAAACGGAATACACCTTGCAAAACCGCTATAACGGCGGTACCGATAACGATTTAACCCCAACAGGAATCGAACAGGCAAAAGCACAAGCCGAAAATTTGCGCGGTATCCATTTCGATGCGGTTTTTTCAAGCCCTCTTAAACGCACAAAGCAAACTTGCGAAATCATATACAAAGGCAAAATCATTTTCGACGACCGTCTTGTCGAAATCAACTGCGGTGAATTAGAAGGTGCACACAAGACTCCCGAAGTTATAAAAGCATTTGGGCAAGCAATGATTACCGGAACCCGCGGCGTCGAGAGTTTAAAAGACTTTGTGAAAAGGAATTGTGATTTTTGCGATATGGTTGTGAAGGGTTACAAAGGTAATAACGTTTTGATTGTGGCGCATGATGCAAGCATGCAAGCATTTAATTATTACTTTGCGGGCATGCCGAAAGATTATGACTTTACTAAAAATGCGATACACGTGCCGACCGGCGGATTGATTACGTTTGATAATTAGTTTAAATGGTCTTTGTTGCCTTTGTCGTCATTGCCTTTGCAATTCCCGCAGTCGGTGCACTGGTGTCCTTCTCTTTTTTTAGTAGCACCAAACAATGCTGCAAGGACAGATAACGCTTCTTCCATATCATGACCCGAAACCCCACTATCTTGGTTTTCGCTTCTTTGTTTTTTCTCGTCAAGAATTTGATGACCCGGCGCTAAAAGGTTTTCGTTAAGCGTGTCGGCAACATTCCTAAAAGCCTGTGCCAAAGACAACACTGCATCATGTGATCTTTTCAAATTCTGATGAGGTATGTTTTGCACATCTTACGGGACCTAATCCTAACAAAACCGCTGCAACATTTGCCATGTTTTGTACCACAGCATCGGCGTTGCCGAATGTATTGGCCGCCAGCTGCGTTTTCAGACCTTTGCGCATTATCGCGCCTTCTTCTTTTGTCATCATAATTTTCATCTCCTTGATTTAATGATTTGATAGCATTATATAACAAACGTTCACTAAAGTCAATACCCAACTTGTCAAAAAATGTCATACCTTTGTTCAAAATCAAAAAATCCATTGTATAATGTACAATGTTTATTTACATAGAAACTCTCACAAATTCCCCCTTCCAAAGGGGGGTGTCCCGCGAAGCGGGGCGGGGGGTGCGCCGCCAAGAAGAATATTCTTGCGCAACAGCTTTGCCATGCGCAAAAACCCCAACCGAACAGTTCCCCTCTGAATCAGAGGGGTGGCATCGACGTAGTCGATGACGGGGTGTGTTAAAGCCGTGGTATGTCAAATTCAAACCTAATTTAGGTTTAACTTTTTTTAGGTTTGAAGCTTTTTTCCCAAAAAAAATCGTTTGCGCGCCCTAATTCTTTGTGCTACCATACTTTCATGAGCGCGAATATCAAGGTCATAGGAGTAGGGGGTGCAGGCAATAACGCCGTGAACCGCATGGTCGGCGTTGTCCAAGGCGTGGAATTCATCGCCGTCAACACAGACACCCAGGATTTAGAAGAATGCAAAGCCGGCACTCGGCTTGCAATCGGTGAAAAGACAACAAAGGGTCTTGGGTCGGGCGGAAATCCAGCAGTAGGCCAAATGTCTGCGGAGGAAAGCAAAGACGAAATCCGCAAAGCATTAAAAAATGCTGATTTAGTATTCATCACCGCCGGAATGGGCGGAGGCACGGGTACCGGCGCGTCACCGATTATCGCCATGACTGCACGCGAAATGGGAATTTTGACCGTCGCGGTCGTAACGAAACCGTTCGGGTTCGAAGGCAAACACCGTATGCGAAACGCCGAAATCGGGATAAATAACCTAAGCAAATTCGTGGATTGTACCATCGTCGTTCCAAATCAAAGACTTGTTGAAATGACGAAAGGTGATTCAAAAATGACAATGCTGGAAGCCTTTAAAATCGCCGACGAAGTATTACGCCAAGGCGTTCAATGTATAACCGACCTGATTGTCAAAAACATGACGATAAACATTGACTTTGCCGACATCAACAGCGTAATGCGTAACAGCGGCATCGCCCACATGGGTATAGGACGTGCGCGAGGGGAGAACAGACTGCTGCACGCCATACAAATGGCTATACACAGCCCGATACTTGAAACAAGTATAAAAGACGCAAGCCAAATCATCATGAGCGTAATGGGCGGTAATGACCTTTCATTGCACGAAGTCGATAATTACGGCAGCCTTATCAAAGACGTACTGGACGAAAATTGCAACATCATATTCGGTGCGGACCTTAACCCCGAATTCAACGAAGAAGTCCAAATCATCATAATCGCAACGGGCTTTCCTCGCGACGACAAGACTCAAATGTCACAAATCCTTGGCCAATCCACCGCCGCCCCCATGCCAAACATAGCCGAAGCCGTCACCGCCGCAGACGAACAAGCCAACGCAATAAAGGAAACCTCCAAACCAAACATTGACGACACGCCTCCGTATATCCGCAAAATGCGCCAAAAGCGGTAACAGTCTCAAATACTGTCTTCTATTTTCTTAAACTCTTCATCCGATAGTATGCGGCTGCTGTTTTTCAACCTTTCAATCTCATTGAGTGCAAAGGAGTATACTGTTCCTTGTTTTTGAGCCTTTATTACAAGTCCCTGTTCGGGTTCGCTTGGATGCGTGTAGGTAGACACTATGCACTTTGTGTCAGTTAAAATAATTATGTGTGTGGATATTAGCTGGTGCAGATGAATTGTTGCGCCTAAAGACCTGAATTCCCTTATAGCTTCAAAGATTTTATTCTTGACACTTGGTTTTGTTGGTGTGTTCTTTCTGAAACGATAATCCAACGTGTCGACAAGAAAACTGTTTGTTAAATCCGGCATATATACAACAAGCTTCTTTTTCCCAAGTTTATTCTTGTAATTCTTCCTTATAGTACTTGCGTAATTATAAAATATTGTCAAACTCTCTGTTGCCTCAATTTCTTTGCTTAATTCTATGTCGTTATGAAAGTATGCGAATTTTTCTATTCCCGCGTTTGACAATTCAATAATCATATTATTCTGTTTGAACAAATCATCTGAAAACGATTTCTTTGCTATAACTTCCCAAAGCAGCGCAATCCCGCTGACAGAAGACAAACTTGCAAACATCGGCAAAAGCCAAATCTTTAATGTATAGCTTCCATACATTGTAATTACAAGGCCAATTATAGTAGAGATCGCAAACACCCCTATAGCCCAAGCCAGTATTTTTGGATTTATTTTGCGCATGCAATAACATTAACATAGTTTTCATGTAAAAGTCAAATAAATCCCAATAAAACTATTGCAAGTCTGTGTATTCCGTGATATAATCTTCGCTATGCAAAAATCATACATGGCAAAACCCGCCGAAGTTAAACGCGAATGGTTGATGGTCGACGCGACCGGCATGCCCATCGGCCGCTTGGCGGCGCAAGTCGCGGCAATACTTCGCGGCAAACACAAACCGACGTTCACCCCGCATGTCGATTGCGGCGATTACGTTGTAGTCATAAACACCGATAAAGTCATCTTGACCGGTAACAAACCGACACAAAAGACATATTTCAGCCACAGCGGTCATGTCGGCGGCGCGAAATATGTGCAAGCTAAAACAATGCTTGAAACAAAAAGCGACTATGCCGTCACGCGCGCTATCAAAGGCATGCTTCCAAAAAATTCACTTGGCCGCGATATGTTGAAAAAGTTGAAAGTCTATAAAGACGGGAATCATCCGCACGAAGCACAAAAACCGCGCAAAATAACACTGGTGGGAGGAAAGTAACATGGCAGAAAAACAAACAGCTGCAACAAAAGAAACGAAACCTGCGGCAAAACCGGCAGTCCCGGCAACTCCTGCAAAACCCGCGCCTGTCGCGGCTAAACCTGCACCAGCCCCCGCGGCAAAAGAAGCCACCCGCGTTTTCGTACCTAAAACTCCCGCGCCAGCTACTGCAAGACCGCCTGTGCGCGAATCATTTTCGGCTGCTTCCCATAAACCCGTCTCCGCCGCCGACATCCGCATCAAAAAAACCGGCACTAAAAGCATTAAAATGAACGGCACTCACGCAACGGGACGGCGCAAAAAAAGTATCGCCCGCGTTCGTTTGATCCCGGGCAACGGCAAAATCGTCATCAATGACCGCCCCTTGACCGAATATTTCGCATCGGGATTTTTGCAACTTATTGTCAACCAACCGCTTGCGGCGGCTGAAATCAAAAATGTTGACGTTTTGGTAAGCGTTCACGGCGGGGGATTAACCGGCCAAGCCGGCGCAATCCGCCACGGCATTTCGCGTGCCCTTGTGAAGGATAATGAACAGCTTAAACCGGAACTCAAGAAAAAAGGCTACCTGAAACGCGACCCGCGCATGAAAGAACGTAAAAAGTACGGCTTGAAAAAAGCCCGACGCGCACCGCAATTCAGCAAGAGGTAATGGAATTATGGAAATAATAAATAACGATACTTATTTTGCACGTAGGTTAGATAGAAGACATTTTAATCCTGCGATGAATAGTGTTACTGTCAGTCCGAACAAATTAAAAAACTATAAACCAGGTGCCTCAGCATTTAAGTTGAATCCAGAAGTAACGGCAGTGTCCAATTGGTATCAAGGAGACCACTCGGGTGGAATTTCCGACCACGGCACTTGTGGTTAATTTATTGTTTGTTTCATTAGTAATTGTATAGTATAATGTCGTATGGACTTCGCAGTATTTCTCGGAGATGAAAAAACCCTAATATATAAACGCGGTCAAGGCATCGTATTAAACGAACCCACCGTTGCCGCGGTCGCCAAAGATAAAGTCATCGCGGTAGGCAAAACCGTATCAAAATACCGCGACCAAGACGGCGTGGATTTTGTCACCCCCATCAAATCAGGACGGGTTACCGACACCGATATTGCAGCAAAACTTATAAGCCAACTTTTAGGCAAAGTGCGCGGTTCCGTCGTTCGCGCGGGCGGACGCTATTTGTTTTGTATCCCTTCGTCGCTTACCGCCGCCGACCTTAATGATTATAAAACCGCGATATACACCGCGGGCGTTGCCGACGCCGAATTTGTCCCCGCCGTAATCACGAACGCAATTGGCATGGGCTATAACCCAATCGACAAAATTCCCGTCATGAGTATCACCGCTGAAGGCAAAACCGTCGACATCGCGATAATCCGCCAATGCGAAATCATAGCCGGCGGAACTTTGTACGACCCGCGCGATTTGGAAGACGCGAAAAAGCAAATCTATGCAAGCCTCGGGCCCGACGCCGGCCCTTTAAGCGATATCTTGCACGGCGGACGCATCAGCATAATAACCGGCGCCGGCAAGTTATTGGACAACGAGCTTGTCATCAAAAAGATAGTAATGAGTAATTAATTATAACCCAAGTTCAGCATTGATATCATCTCGCCATTGTTTTGCGGCCTCAGCTGGTGTTTTTCCTTTCAAATGTTTTTCACTTGTAAGACCGGACGAAATCGGATAAACGGCACTTTGTCCTGCTATGCTAACAAACTCCAAACTTCCGCCCTGTTTACCAAAACCGGGGGACAAGAATTGCAGAGGTTCATTGCCCGGAACACGTGCTTGTTCAATGGAACGAATATCTGACGCGGCTTTTGATTGTGTTGAACCTACAACCAAACCAACGCGGCCGTTACCCCATTCGTGTGCGTCAAGTGCAATATGCTGATACACTCTCAATCCTTCCACGGTAACCAAGTTTTGTATTTGTGCACTTTGATTTGACATTGCACCCATGATATAAGCGCAAATCTGCGGGTCAAGGTCAAGGTACGGCTGAACCGCATCTTGGCCCGAAAAAGAATGAAGTGTGACGATGTCCGGATTAAAGTTTTTAATGTCGGCTTCTGCCCATTTCTTTTGAGTGTCAAGAATGTCGCCGCGTTTAGCATCAAGAATTGTTACAAGACCTTTTGACCTTGCGTGCTGCATTAACTCCATCATACGTTTGCGTTCGCTTTCTGTTGCCTCGTAAAATGCAAGGTTTGGTTTCACTCCGACAACATACGGCGCAACAAGGTCAAGAGTTTTTATGTTTGACGGGTCTGCGCCAAAAATAAGACTTGAACCTTTTTTATCACGCAATCTTGAAAGCTTTTCGAATCCTGTTTCCATTTTTATTTTCTCCTTTTGATTTTTACCCCAGTACAAGAAAATACCTTTGCTTAATACCATTGTCAATACCCAACCCTGCATATACATTGCCATGCGCATCGCCTTTCACCCTCTTTTTATCCTCGCAATCATCTTTGCGCTGTGGGCAGGGTTTGGGTTTTTTGTACTCGCGGCGGTTGTTGCGGTTCTTATCCATGAATCCTGTCATGCCATGGCGGCAAACCACTTCGGTATCCGCGCCAAAAAGTTGACTCTTTTGCCGTTCGGGGCACAAGTCAACATTGATTGCGCCTTTTTGCCCAAGCGTCAACAGGTTTTGATTTTGCTTGCGGGGTCGGCGGGCAACATTGCGGCGGTGATTTTTGTAAGTTCTTTTATGTGGTTGTTTCCTGCGTTTTTCGCGTTTTTGGGAATATTCATAGGTGCAAATATGTTTACCGCGATATTGAATCTTTTGCCGATTTATCCGCTTGACAGCGGCAAGATTATACAAGTCATCGGCGGTAACAAAACCGTGCGGGTACTGAAAATCGTGTCAAATGTTTTCTTCGGCATCTTGTTTGCGGTCGGGTGCTTTGTGTGGTTTAATCCCGCGCTTATAATTTTGGCAATCTGTATGATTTTCACGGTAAATATGGAAAGCTCGTGCGAGTACACATCGCGCCTTTATAAATCCCGCCGCGCCAAAAGTGGGGTAGTGCGCGAGGTCGCGGTTCGGGGGGATATGACCATTTTCCAAGTCTACAAGCTGGTTTCGCATAATCATTACACAAAATTCATAATAACAGATGTGCCTGCTTCCTCACTCAGGGGTTCTCACAGGTCCCCCTTCAAGGAAGGGGGTGCCTCGCGAAGCGAGGCGGGGGATGTTGCGAGGCAGGGGTTTTACGAAAACGAATTGGAGGGATACCTTTTGAACCATGCACTTGACACCAAAATAATGGATATATATACTTTATGAGTATGAGTAAACAAAATCGTGCGGCAAAAGTATTCGACACAATCGCAGACGTCGGCAGTCTTTGCATGGCTATCCTGTACATTTTATACGTTACTTTGCTTTTGTCTTTTGATGTCGGGCGGTTGTGGCTGAATTACTGTATGCTTGCCATAACTTTGCTTTACATAGGATTTTTCCTTATCAAGATTTTTTCGCTTAACCAAGCCCTTGCCCAACGAAACGTTCAACGCACCGCCCGCATGACTTTGCGATATTCAAAGTGGGCAATGAAGTTGGTCAACGCTTTGTTTGTCATTTTGACAATTGCAAGCGCGCATTACTCGGCGGACAACGTCATCATGATGATAGGTGTATTTGTGGTGGTCTTTTCTTTCGCCATAGCCATATTGTGGGAAATAATATGGTACATAGTGCGGCGCAAACTTGGCGAATTGAAGGCCGATTGGGACAGGCTTCCAACCAAGGAAAAAAACAAGCGCATCGCGGTTATAATCGAAAGTTTCGTTCGAAGTGTTGATAATGTCACCGGAATTAATGTCGCCGAAAGCGTGCCAATCGTTGCCGGCAAAATTGTAGCCGAAAAGCGCGAGGACAAGAAAAAACCCGAACTGTCGGCACCAAAACCCGACGTTGACGCGGACAAACCTAAATAGGTTTGTCGTCAGTTGCGCTTGTCTGTTAACTTGAATACAAGACCTAATACCATGGCGATGATACCCGTTGCAATCGGAATGTACGCATACCACGAAAGGTCGGCAATGCTGAACGACTTTCCGCTTGCTTGCAAAATGTCGTAATAAAACCACCCGTATGCTGCGGTCATTATGAGGGTCGATACGAAGAACCAAATCGAAATGCCGTAAAAGCGGTTAATCCTGTTTAAATTAAACCCGCTTATAAGCCACATCAAAATCATAGTGACAACTATCGCGGCATTGATAATGATGAATAATGCCATGCCATAGATAAAAATATGTGCCGAGTCGGTTTTGAACTTGAAGCTTCCGTTGACAACCGATTCAACAAAGTTTTTCATAATCTCGAATCCGTCTTTTGCAAAAACCGCAACCGGTTTAATGTACTCGCCCATCATAAGCACAACAAAGGTTGCACCGCCGATACTTGCAAGCAACAAAATGTAAAACAAATATCTTTTCATTTAAGAACCTCCTTTTAAAAGATATTATTAATATAGCCCAAAAAAGTTGTTTTAGCAATACCCTTGTGACATACTTAAGCATGGATTTTTCCAAATACTCGTTAGTTAATTTCAGCGGCGACCTGGTTGACTTTTTCGAACAAAGCATGCGGGGAAGAAGTCGTGTATTATGCCCATCATGCGGCCATGATTTTCCTACATATGCAGAAACAGGAAGATTGGGGTGCAGCAAATGCTACGACGTGTTTCATGATTTCATAATGAAACAAATTAGAAATGAGAAATGACAAATGAGGTAAATTATGGATTTAGAAAACATTAATAAAATTATCGTTTCAAGCCGTGTTAGAATGGCGCGCAATTTGGAAGGCATCCCATTCAAAACTAAAACCCGCGGCGCATTTGACGGCGTGACGGGCACCATAAAGGCACGAAACCGCAATTTCCTGTCTACCAAAGTAACCGAATTATCGCCCGACATGGCACGCGCTTTGTTTGAACAGCATCTTATCAGTAAAGAACTTCTTGCCAACAAAGTGAACTCGTTAATCGTGGCACGTAACGACAACAAAGTCGTTATCATGCTTGGTGAAGAAGACCATATTCGCATCCAAAGTATCCAAACCGGACTTGATTTGAAAACCGCTTTCGAATCAAGCAAAAAGATAGCCGACGACATCGCACTTGAACACCAAATCGCCCATCGCCGCGAATTCGGTTATTTGACATCGTGCCCGACAAACCTTGGCACCGGCATGCGTGCAAGCGTCATGATGTTTTTGCCCGCGCTTACACTAAGCCGCCAGATGGGACACGTGGCGAAACAACTATCGGGGAATCACATCACCGTGCGCGGGGTATACGGCGAGGGCAGCGACGCCGGCGGTTACATGTACCAAATTTCAAATCAAGCATGCTTCGGTATGACGGAATTCCAAATCCTTGAAATGGTGGAAACCGTTGTATTGGACATCGCCAAACTTGAATTGAAAACCCAAGCCCAAATGTCAAAAGACGCCCCCGACGCCCTTATCGACAATGTCATGCGCGCGTGGGGCTTATTGACTAATGCCTATATGATTTCAAGCGCCGAAGCCGTAGAAAACCTTGCAATGTTAAAACTCGGCGCATGTCTTGAAATCATAAAGTTCAAAAACTCGCGAATATTGGACGATTTGTTTTTCATTATCCAACCTAATACTCTTGCCACCGTAGACGAACGCGCCGCCGGTGTGATCCAGCGCGATAAAATCAGAGCCGAGAGGGTAGCAAAGGAGTTACGTGCGACAAGGTTGTAAAAAAAAGCATTGACATATGTATACTTGTACAATATAATGTACATATATTAGTTTGGAGGGTGAAAAATGACTAATGTAAACGCATCAAACTTTCGCAAGGAAATGTTCAAGTACTTGGATCAAGCAATTCGTTATAACGAGCCTATTAATATTGCAACAAAAAACGGAAATGCTGTGGTGATAAGCGAAGAAGAATACCGTGGTATGTTAGAAACTTTGTATATAGAAAGTATCCCGGGGTTAAAAGAAAGTATTTTGGAAGCATCAAGAGAGGATGGTATTCCGTTGCGCGGTCGGACTCTTGACCAATTCTTTGCAGAGGAGTGCCAAGAATAAATGTACGAAATAGTTTTGCAAAAGAAAGCGCGCAATGATCTTAAAATGTTAATACAGAAAAAGGCTTGGGTCAGAAAAGCAAACGAACTAATAAAAATAATGCAAGCAAACCCTTTTCAAAGCCCGCCGTCGTACGAAAAACTTTCGGGCGATTTGGAAGGAAAGTACTCGCGGCGCATAAATATTCAACACAGGATTGTTTACGAAGTTTGTGAAGAAAAAAAGATAGTTAAAATCCTGTCGCTATGGTCGCACTATGAGTTTTAGCACTAAAAACCATTTGGATGTTCCCCTGCAACCATTGTAAACTAAATCTATGAACGTAAGTTTGAACGTCCACAACATCATCAAAGTCGCCAACACCGTCGCAAGCGGTGGTGCCAGTCCTTTGCCCACCATGCCTATACACCTTTTGTATGGCTGCTGCGCGGTACAAGGCTGCCTTGCCGCGAAATACCTGGACAGCGTCGGCATAAACCTTGATACCATCACACGTGTCAAAATGGTGCATCGACCAGACATGACGGTGTCGGCGGTAATTAAAGACGCAAATTTAGTAAGTATGGAATTCGGTCAAAACGCCGTTGTTTCCGAAGCGGTGCTTTTCGTTTTGTCCACCCAATGCCTTCAAACCGTTGAAGTGTTGGAAGCCTTCGGCGAAGGGACATGTAAAAAACTTGTTGCAAAGATTTTAATCGACCATGGCATAGACCCCAACAATTTAACAACGCTTTCGACAAAGAAAGCATCGGTGTCCCAAGATTTTGTAATGGCGGGGGATTATGTCGAGGAAAACTTCAACCCATTTGGCGCAGATTCAACGAATAACGAAAAACGAATAACGAATAACGATGGAATAAATTCCGCTTTACCGACGGATATGTTGAAACTTGGCGCGGACTTGACTGCAAAAGCCAAAGCCGGCAAAATCGACAACATCATCGGCCGCGACGAAGAAACAAGCCGTGTTATCGAAATATTGTGCCGCAAAACAAAAAATAACCCGGTGCTTATCGGGGAAGCGGGCGTCGGTAAAAGCGCGATAGTCGAAGGCCTTGCCCTGCGAATTGCCAAGGACAATGTGCCGGAACTTTTGAAAAATAAAACTATATTCTCGCTTGACATAGGGTCTTTGATGGCGGGAACGAAATTCCGCGGTGAATTGGAACAACGGCTTGAAAACGTCATACAACTTGTCACCAAGCGCGACGATATAATATTGTTCATCGACGAGTTACACACAATCACCACCGCCACCGGAAAGGAAGGCGAAATAGGTATAAGCGAAATGTTGAAACCCCGCCTTGCCCGCGGCGAGATGCAAACAATAGGCGCCACTACGACAGAAGAATACCGCAAATTCATCGAAAAAGATGCCGCGCTTGAGAGGCGATTCCAACCGATTATCGTCAATCCGCCCACTGCCGGCCAAACGATTGAAATACTTCGCGGACTTAAAACAAGTTACGAAAAATTTCACGGGGTCAACATAGGCGACGACGCGATAGTAGCGGCCGTATCTTTGTCCGACCGGTATATCAATGACAGGAATTTGCCCGACAAGGCAATTGATATGCTTGACGAGGCATGCGCCAAGGCAAAGATTGCAAAAAGCATTGCGGCAGCCGGTGCAGCAGCCTCACCGCAAAAGTCGCGCGACGCGACTCCTTACATCGCCGCGGAACACATTGCCGAAGTTGTTGCCAAAACTACCGGAGTGCCTGTAACCAAAATGACGGGCACCGACCGCGAAAACCTGATACACCTTGAAGACGAGTTAAAAAAAGAAATTATCGGTCAAGACAAGGCAATATCTTTCATTGCAAAAGCCATCCGCCGTTCCCGTGCGGGCGTGGGCGACCCGAATCGGCCGGTGGGATCTTTCATGTTCCTTGGGCGTACCGGAGTCGGCAAGACCGAGGTTTGCAAAGTGTTGGCGAAAAATCTTTTCGCTACGGAGAGGTCGCTTATCAAATTGGATATGTCGGAATTCACCGAGGCACATTCCGTTTCAAAATTAATCGGCGCGCCTCCCGGGTACGTTGGATTTGACGAGGGGTCGGCGGTTATAGAACGCGTGCGACGGAATCCGTATTGCATTGTGTTATTCGACGAAATCGAAAAGGCGCATTCCGATATTTATAACGTGTTGTTGCAAATTCTTGACGAGGGGCGGTTGACCGATAATCGTGGTAAAACCACCTCCTTCAAAAATGCGATTATCATAATGACTTCTAATGCCGGGGTGGAAGGCCTTGGGCGAACGGCGCAAATAGGCTTTGCAAGCGGGGGAGACACGACTTCGCGCGAAGAAGACATCATAATGGCGGGCATCAAAAAGCGGTTCAAACCCGAATTCATCAACCGTATCGACAATATTGTTGTATTTAATTCGCTTTCAAAAGACGACGTTGCCAAGATTGCGAAGTTGCGCGTCGATGACCTTGTGCGAAAATTGGAAGGCGTTGGGGTATCTTTGCATGTCGACAGCACGGTGGTTACCCATTTGGTTGATAAAGGTTACAGCTCGGAATACGGCGCAAGACCGCTTAAACGCGTGATTCAGACCGAGTTGGAAGACAAGATTGCCGAAGAGATTTTGGCACGCGAGAAGGCGAAGACGTGTCGCGTGACGATGGTTGGGGGAGAGGTGCGGTTTGAGTTTAGGTAACAAAGGAGGGGAAACCGAACGTGTCAAAGCAGAAGTTAATGGCTAGGGCAAGGCTTATAAGCTTGGTGTTGTTGCTGGTGGTTATAAGCATGCCGGTGCTTTCATCTTGCGGTTCAAAATTAGAAACCGTTGTGGTAAAGTTTGAACACAGTCGTCGCGACATGACATTTAGACACCCAAACGGATTGTCTATCCATAGCGATGGTTATCGTATAAATAAAGGAAGTAATTTTAGCTTTTATTTGGACGTATATTCTGGGTACAGTGCTTTTACTGTAGTAAAAGTAAATGGTGTCCCAATAACCGACAATGAATATAAGGGTGTTGTTTATACTTTATATAATATACGAACTGACACAATCGTTACGGTAGATAGTCCTTTTGCCAATATGAGTCTGAATTACGCGCTTTTTGATGCGATGGTTAAGTTTTATCACGAGGAAATAGTCTTTTCAAATCTTCCACTTTTGGGACCACCAAATACCGACGTTGTAGGTCAACAGAATTATGTACTTAACTCATATCAAATACATTTAAGCAATAGATTCAAGCAAGTATTTATACAAGGTTTTGAAGAAGATAACTATTCAGCATTGTTACCTATTGATAAAAACTACGTAGAAGCTGCATTGGTAAATGTACAGGTTGCCTTTTCTCAGCAAAACGGTCCCGGCGTTAATGGAGGTTTTTATGCACTTAAACACAGGTTAGTTTCTGTCGTTGCACGCGATAATAATATCTTTGCGCATATAGCAATTCATGAGGTGCTTCATGCACTTGGTCTTGGGGAATCGCATGCAATGTTAGCAGAACTTGGATATATAAGAGAACATGCTGTAGACAGAATTACTTTTAGTAAAGCAAATTGGATGTATGGTATACATTTTGACATACAGGTCTATGGAGAATACGGTCCGGAAATTTTTTGGAATGCCGTTTTCACATCAATCAAACAATCATCCAAAACACCGTACGCAAATTTGTTTGAATCTTACTACACTTACATATCGTATGATTCGATGTATAGGCTAAGAAACTATGTAACTTATTTCCTGATGACAAATGCAAATGAAACTGCGTTGAAAAACTTTATCGCGCAATACTACCCGGAAGTAGACTCATCAGATAGACGAGAGATTAACAGAGTTTTCGAGGAAGCCGTCACCGATTTTCATATCGGACCGAACCCGCAATTAATGACTTCCCCTTTTGGCGGTCTTCATAATAATCTATCGACTTTTTTCGGCGGTCCTGTAGCCATGCAGTTTTACGACTTTATTTTCGATGTGGATTTTGGTATGGATATGGCGGCGTAGTATGCTGAACATTGATATTTCTTTCAAACTTAACGACATTGATTTCGCCTTCAACACGCAAGTCAAACGTGGGGATGTGTACACCTTTGAAGTCGGCGAACCCATTTTAGCGGACAAGTTGCTGTGGGTCTTGACGGGTCTTGACAAGGGCTATTCCGGCAAAATCGAGGGCGAAGGGGTGTGTTGGAATGCAAGCAGCTGGAATAATGTATTGGCACTTGGCGACCCGACCATGTTTGTGCGGGGTTCTGTTCGGCGGAATATTTATAAAGCGTTGCGGGTGCGGGCGGACAAAAAAACCGCGATGGCGCGTACCGAGGAAATTATTGAAAAGTATGGATTACAGGTTTTGGCGGGGCTTAATGTGAAGCTATTAAGTGACGAGGAATTGTTACGAGTGGCGGTGGCAAGGGCGGATTATCGAAAGATTGCGTTGGTGGTTTGGAAAAAAAGTGCGGATGCGGGCGAAATTGACTTGTCAAAGTGGGCGGACGCATATATACTTACAATAGTATATAACCACCCCGTCGCGCCTGCGGCGCGCCGCCCCTCCATAAAGGAGGGGAACCTCGGGGCTTATGCAAAGGAGGCGGAATGAAAACTACTTACACTAACAGGAACTATCACATCAGTGACAGATTGAAAGGAATCGTCGAGAAAAAACTTGAAAAAATCAAAAAGTATTTCGACGAAGGCGCGGCGTGTACTGTGGTGTGCACTAAGGTCGGCCAAATCGAAAAAATGGAAGTTACCATCGTTTCGCGGGGACATGCATTCAGGGCGCAGGAAGAAAACCGAAGTATGTACAGCAATATTGATTTGGTAATGTCAAAACTTGAGAGGCAAATTGTCAAAAACAAAGAAAAATTGCGCGATGTTATCCGGCGCGAGGCGGTCGAGGAAAAAAAGTATGCTTATGTAGGAAAGAAGCAAACACAAAGTTTTGTCGATGCCGAGGTCAAGAAAACCAAGTCTTTTGATGCAAGGACTTTGACTAACGAGGAAGCGGAATTGGCGCTTGCGACGATTGACCATGATTTCTTTGTTTATGTTAATAAAGATACCGGGAAGATTAATATTATGTATCGGCGCGATGACGGGCATGTGGGCGTAATTGAGGTTGGGAACGCCCGCGCTGATGCACGGAAATGAGTAATTATATTATAGAATAATCGTTTAGGTTTATGGTTTTTGTTACCCCTTCTTTCGGAGGGGTTTCTTTTTGCGGTTCGGGCTTTTTGGTGTTTAGTTGCATGAGGAGAGGTAGGAGGGACAGCATATCCGGTTTTTCACCGTTTAAAAGGCCAAGAAGCGGGGACATGGCGGGATTTTGTTCGGCGAGTTGGGGACCGAGGAGGCTTAGGAGGAGTTTTGGGTCGAGGGTGGAATTTTCGCGGGCATTTGTCGCTTCGGCGGGGCGGCTGAGTCTTTCCTCGTTCGACTCCGTCGGCTGCGGGACTCGGACCGCTTGCGCAGGTCCTCGGCCCTGCGGGCGGTCTTCGGCGGCGGGTGTCACCTTTACAGCAGGAAACTCCGCCGGTGTCAGGTCGGGCGGACTTAACCATGCGTTGATGTCACTTGGCGGCGTTGACATTTTGCAGAATTTCCTCCAACCGTTTGCGTTGGTCGGGGTTTAACAGGGGCTTCAACCTTTCGATGGTTTTTGCCATGTTGGCACCGCCGTCTTTGGCTTGCTGGGCCGACATGTGTTTGACCAATTCCGCCATAAGTTGTTCGTTGGAAAGTTTGCTGTAGTTTGCGATTGTGTCTTTAATTTGTTTTTCGTTCATGGTAGTATGTATGCATGGAACGCGAAAAGATTGTCGAAACTTTGCGGTATTTCGAGGATTTGTTCGGCGCGGAACCGCGGTCGGAGTTGGATTATTCCACCGATATCGATTTATTGGTTGCGGTGATTTTGTCTGCACAATGCACCGACAAGCGCGTGAATACAGTAACGAAAGAACTATTCAAAAAGTACAAGACTGTACAAGATTATGCAAAAGCAGACTTGAAAGTGTTTGAAAAAGAGATTTATTCGACAGGGTTTTATCGGAATAAAGCGAAGAATATTATCTCGATGGCGCAAGCCGTGGTTGCCGGGCACGGGGGCAAGATTCCCGGCGATATGGATGCGTTGACGGACTTGGCGGGGGTGGGGCGCAAGACCGCGAGCGTGTTCTTGGCGGAGTTTTACAAGCTACCCGCGATTGCGGTAGATACGCATGTGGCACGGGTCAGTAAACGGCTTGGTTTTTCGACGGGCAAGAATCCGGTGCAAATTGAACGGGATTTGAAGGAGCTTTTTGATAAAGAAGTGTGGCGCAAAGTGAATCATTATATGGTCTTGTTCGGGCGGTATTATTGCACGGCGAGGGGACCGAGGTGCGGGGAGTGTAAAATCAATGTACAATGTACAAAATACAAGATATAATTAACAGATGTTTTTAGACAGGGTTGAAATCACAATTAAAGCCGGTGACGGCGGCAACGGTCACACGTCTTTTCACCGTGACGCGATTACTGCGCGCGGGGGACCCGACGGGGGTGACGGCGGACACGGCGGCGATGTGGTATTTGCGGGTACAAATAAAGTTGATAATCTTGTAAGTTTTCGGTTCACAAAAAAATTCACAGCCGATTCGGGTGCCAATGGTAAACCGAGAATGAAAACCGGGGCAATGGGCAAGGAGTTGGTGATTGAGGTGCCGCTTGGAACGAAGATATATAAACACCCCGTCACCGCCTGTGGCGGTGCCACCCCTCTAAAGCAGAGGGGAATTCCAAATGCCGAAGATAATGCGTGTAGAGTTGGTGTATCGGGAGAGTTGCTTGCCGATATTACCGAAGACGGGCAAAGATATGTTGCGTTGAAAGGCGGGGCGGGCGGGCGCGGTAATGCGCGATTTGCGACTTCGCGGAGACAGACACCGAACTTTTCTCACTCGGGGGTAAAGACAATCGCGCACAATGTGGTGTTGGAGTTGAACTGTATTGCCGACGTCGGCATTATCGGGTTTCCTAATGTGGGTAAAAGTACCTTGCTGTCGGTGGTGACGCGGGCAAATCCGAAGATTGGTAATTATCATTTTACGACGATACACCCAAATATTGGAGTATATAATGCGGGCGGTGCTGCTGTGATTTTGGCGGATATTCCCGGACTTATCGAGGGGGCGGCCACAGGTACGGGGCTTGGGATTGACTTTTTGAAGCACATTAATCGAACGCGGTTGCTTGTGCATGTGGTTGATATAAGCGAGCAAGACGGGCGCGATGCTTTGCGTGATTTTGAAATAATCAATGCCGAGTTGGGGGCATTTTCAAAGTCATTGTTGGATAAGCCGCAAATTGTTGCTTTGAACAAATGCGAGATGGCGGACAAGGCACGGATTGATGCTTTCAAAAAGCAATATGCTAAAAAGTACAAGGTGTTCGAGATTTCCGCGGCAACACACACGGGAGTTAAAGAATTAATGCAGCACGTTGCGGCGGAAGTTGCGAAATTGCCGAAAACCCCGGCGGAAATTGCGACGGCGGAATTAGAGGGTTGGGTTGATAAAAACACATTTGAAGTGGTGATTGAATCCGATGGCGGTTTCCGTGTTGCAGGCCCCCTTGTGGACAATTTGATTCGCGGAGTGGTGCTTTCCGATACAGAAAGTAATGCTTATTTCCAAAGACGATTGGTTGATTCGGGTGTGATTGCGGCGTTGAAAGACGCGGGCATGCGCGAGGGTGATACTGTACGCATTGCGGATGTCGAGTTCGAGTGGGTTGATTAACGCCTGTAATCCGGATTCAAAATCTTAAGCCAATCTGTTGTACGCTTGCCCGGGCGGTAAATGGAGGCGGCGCGTTTGGCAACGATGCCTTCAAGGCCTTGGGCGGCGGCAAGTTCGAATAGTTTCGTCCCGTGTTCATGAATGAATTGTGACATTACAAGGCGTGACGAGGCTGTAATGGCGTCAGAGAGAATCTTTTTGCGGTCAAGGAGGGATCTTTGCATCAAGTTTTCGCCGTCGAGTGATAAAATGTCAAAGGCGATGAATTGGGTGAAGTATTTCTTTGTGGGCGGGAAAACGGGCTTGTTGTTTTTGACCGAGATAATCTCGCCGTCAAGAATACATCCCCCGTCACCGCTTCGCGGTGCCACCCCCTTCATTGAAGGGGGACCTGGACGTACATGCTGATGGAGTTCGGAAAGTTCTGGAAATACGAGTGTTAAGTTGTTGCCGTTGCGGCTTATGAGAGTGGTGGATTCGCCCAAGTAAGCAATCGCCCGGAAGCCGTCGAGCTTCAATTCAAATATGAAATTTGGGTCGTCAAATGGCGGACTTTCGTCAAGTAACATCGGGCGCAACCACCCCGTCACGCCTGAAGGAGGGGAACTATTCACTGTTCACCGCGCGTTTCGTTAACTCCACGCTTTTTTTAAGGGCTTCCATGATGTTAATAATATTATTGGGTGCGGTTTCATGCGGGGCTTCCAATTCTTTGCCGGCGACTTTTGCGTCGATGGCGGCACGTAATCTTTCGTTGTATTCGTCACGGAAGTTTTCGGGTGCGAATTTTTGCACCATGTTTTCGATTAAACTTTTGGCGAGGGCAAGTTCTTCTTGCTTGCAAGCGGGGAGTTCATGGCGGGGTGATTTTTGCACTTCGTCGTGGAAGTAAAGCGTGTTTGCAAGCATTACTCCCTTGCGCACGCGCAGCAATATCAAGGTTTCGCGGGTGCCAAGAACTGTTTTAGCAAGGCCGGCGCGGTTTTCGGTTTCCATGGCCTGAAGCAACAGGGCAAAGGCGTTCTCGCCGCCCGTGGGGTTGACGTAATAGGCGCGATCGAAATACACGGGGTCGACTTCGTCCAAATTCACGAATTGCGATATGGTGATGTTTTTGTCTTTTTGCGTTTTGATTTTTTCGAAATCATCGTCGGTGAAAATGACGTATTTGTCTTTTTCGTATTGGTATCCTTTGACGATTTCAGATTGGGTTATTTCGCGGCCGTCACAATCTACACAAGTCTTTTTGTATTTGACACGGCTTAAGGTGTCTTTTTCAAGCATATTAAATCCTATGTCGTTTTCGCGAACCGCGACGGTCAGGGTTATGGGAATGTAGACAAGGCCGAATGTAATTGCGCCTTTGTATGATGGTGGCATGAAATATTTATTGACAACCGGAACACGTTACAATAACGTAAAAATGTGCTTATTGTTCTTGCCGGGATTGACGGGTGCGGGAAAGGTACTCAGATTCGATTTCTGATGGAAGCGTTTAAAGATGCTGTTTTCGTAGAGCCCTATGCGCAAAACAAGTTTATTAAAGAATTGCTGGACAAAGGTTGTTCATCCGATGTGATTGACATGGGTTATTTGGTTGGTCTTCTTGATAATATAGCAAGAAATATTGAACCATTGCTTGAGCGCGGAGAAATAGTGATTGCGGATAGATATATCAATTGCGCCAAGGTTTATGCTTCCTTGAAAAATATTGCGTTCTTGGATAGAGTTGATAGACTTGTTCCCGAGCCGGATTTGACAATTTATTTCAGGCTGGATGCAAAAACATCTTACGAAAGGATTGTAAGCCGGGCAAAGCAGGAAAGAAGAACCCAACTGGACCCGCATGAGACTCCCGAGATTTTGGCAGAAATGGTCAGAAAATATGATGAAATTTATAAAGACATGCCCAATGTTGTAAGGATAGACGCAAGCAAGAGTAAAGAGGAAGTTGCCCGGCAAACTATTAAAGCGGTTCGGGAAGCATTTCGACATAAAGCAGTATAAAAAATCGTAATTATTGTCATGTCCGATTCATACAGCGGGTATACTTATCGCCGGTATAAAAAAAGACTGCGCTTGTTTCCTTTTGTCGTGGCGGGTATTGGAATATTGGTTATTTTTTTGACTATGAACTTGTTTGTCGGGTGTGTGAATCTGGGGACAAAACAAGGCACAGGAGCTACCGTGCCGGCAGTAACTTTTTATACGACAGAAAGTGAGGTTTTGAACAGCAAATCGCAAGCACTAGAAAAGGCATCGACAATCAAAAACGCGGGCGGGGCGGGGTATTTGCGTACAAGCGGAACCGGCTTTGCGGTAATTGACGATATTTGTGTCAATCAGATTGAAGGCAGTAAGAAATACACAAGCACGAAAAAGACTATTAAACTTACAAACAAAGACCATCAGGATATGGTGGGCGTATTAGCGGGGACTTTTCAGAGTACATTCGAGGTGCTTTGCGGCTATATCCACAAGTTTGAGGCGGGCGAATTGACACAAAGCGAAATTTCAGACAGCGCGCGTCTTGCATATAATAACCTTGTAGATTTAACGGGCGAGTTCGAGAGGATTCAGGAAACCGCTAAAAGCACCGATTATCACACTTTGCTTACGTATTTGACACGGCAACTGTTTGGGTTGAACTTGATTTGGCTTGAAGGGTCGAGTGCGAACTTTTTGCATGTGCTGCGAAATTCTGCATGCTGGGTAATTTTTGCTTATTTTGATTTGGCAAATACACTTTAATTTTTGCTTGCCATGTTCGACAAAAAACTTTATAATCCAAAATATGGGAATATTCAACTGGGCGATGAAGGGCGTCAATGTGGAACAGAGGCGCGTGCCGGAGGGGCGTGGAACCGAAACCCAACAGGCGGGCGATTTGCCTGTTATGCAAATGACAGTGGACGCGGCACCTGTACCGACGGTCGGGGTGGACACGCGGGCAAACGCGGCGTCAATTTTGTTCAACGAAATGCCGCGGCAAAGTGCACCGACAGGGTTTAACAGCGCTTTCGGCGGAAACACCCTTGGAAATCGCAACATTTTGGTGATTACGCCTCATTCAAACCAGGAGGTTTTGGGGGCGGTTGAACATCTTAAAACCGGCGAGGCGGTAATAGTAACTTTGGACGGAATTGCCGTTGCCGATGCCCAGCGCCGTATTGATTTTTTAAGCGGGGTGGTGTGTGCTTTGAACGGGATTATCAAACCGCTTGATACCAACAAGTACATTTTGACACCGTGCGGCGTGGGGATTAAGAATTAAGTTCTAACCAAGAGTTAATACGCATAGACATACCTTATGACGGTATACTTGGAATACGCAATAATCGACAATTTGGTAATCAACACCGTTTTATTGTGGTTTGTGTGTCGTACTACCAAACAAAAAGTGGTGAAATGGCGGATTGCGCTAAGTGCCGTTGTGGGAACAGTGTTTGCGTTGCTTTTACCGTTGGTGTTTGTGTCGGGGATTGGGGCGGTTGTGATTTTGGCGATAAAGATTTTTTGCGGGGCGTTGATGGTTTATATCGTCCAGCCCAAGCCTTTTGCACGATTTGCCTTGTTTTTATTGCTTTTTGTGACGTTTACGTTTGCTTTGGGAGGGGCGGTTTATGGGGCGGCGTTTGCAACAAGCGCGTTTCCAAAGGCGATTACAAGCATACCCGTGGGGGTTTTGGTAGGGGTATCGTTAGGGTTTATGTGGGTTTTGCGGGGGTTAATAAAGTTTTTGAACGTACGGCATTCGATAAACAATTATTTGCGCGACGTCATCATCACTTACAAAGACAACAAGTTCCGTATCACGAGTTATTTGGACACGGGGAATCGACTTGTCGACCCAAAGAGTCAGGCACCTGTAGTCATTATTACCATGTCGTTGTTTTTGAAAATGTTTCCCGATGTAAGTGTTGACCGGATTGCCCTTAACAAGCTTACCGCGGAGAATATTGACGACGGGCATTATATAAGTTTTTCTACGGTGGACAGCCGCGACGGAAAAATGTTTGTTTTCGCGCCGTCCAAGTTGGAAGTTGTTGACCGCAAAAGCACCGTGACGCATGAAAATGTGCGATTAGGGGTTTCGATGCGCGGTTTTAAAGACGCGGTGAAGTATGATGCATTATTAAATGCACGATTAGTGTGATATAGACAAAAACAGCAATAATTTTACCTCCGCGCGAATATACATTTGCGAAGGGAGGAATACATGACCATTTTCAAACAGGCAATCAAGTTATTCCAAAAGATAAGTCAAGCAAAATTGTGGGACGATAATTTTGTGTACTTTATCAACGGGACGGAAGCGCTTGCAAAACCGCTTGCCAAAGACGTCGAGGAAGAATTATTAAAAGAATTGCATCTTGGCAAGAATGAAACGAAACAAAAACTTATCGAACATAACTTGCGGTTGGTGGTTTACATCGCGAAGAAGTTCGAAAACACCGGTCTTGATATCGAGGATTTAATTTCCGTCGGGTCGATTGGCTTGATTAAAGCCGTCAACAGTCTCAAGTACGAAAAGAATATCAAGTTGGCTACTTATTCAAGCCGGTGTATTGAAAACGAAATTTTGATGCACTTGCGAAAAGTTTTGAAAAACCGCGGCGATGTGTCCATTGACGAACCGATTAACACCGATAGCGACGGGACGGAGATTCATCTTGGCGACGTGATTTGCATTGACCAGGACAACGTGCAAACGGAATTGGACATGG
>Ga0123353_10000517_pt1 | contig 47710 bp, 34 predicted proteins | sample TergutLab28metaG_3_FD_92763 | JGI IMG/M metagenome (GOLD analysis project Ga0123353, IMG submission 92763) | Labiotermes labralis P3 segment gut microbial communities from Petit-Saut dam, French Guiana - Lab288 P3 | ecosystem: Host-associated > Arthropoda: Insects > Digestive system > Gut ... | reverse complement strand
CCGGCGTCACGTCGATCAGAAAAGCGGAATGATACTGTTGGGCGGATTCGGGTAATGCAAATTTCATGATAAAAATCCTTTCCTTTATCGGTTGATGGGAAATTGTTTGTTAATGGAGTGAATGATGTCTTCAACGGCGGTCGGGCCGTCTTCAGACTCTGTTTTTTCGAGAATGTCAAGGATCAATTGCGCACGATACGGCGCGCCAAAAAAGCTGAACAAACAGGAAACAAGCGTTTCTGTGTCGTGAACCAAAATGTGCTCAAGGGTGATTGATTCCCGAAACGTGTCCGTCGGATTTGGAAACGTCGCCTCAAGTGGTTCCAATTCATCCTCAATGACCTCATCTTGTTCGGCAATCCGCAACCGGGTATATTCCTTGTTGATGCTGGTGTCACCGTTACGAAGTTTTGTCTTTGTCTCGTCGTCGGCATGCTTTTCAAGGAATTCGACCTTATTAACGGTGTCGTGAGAGACACCGGCAATTTGGGCAAGTTCCTTTTTCGTATCGCATGAACTTTTGTCAGAATTCTGACAAAAGTTGCCGGATACAAGATCATTGCGTCTGCCTTGCAACCCTTTGCCTTTAGCTGCCAACATCGGTTTGAACTGCAACGCAAGTGCGGTTCGTTGGTATGGCGTCATGTTCCGTCGGTTTTCCTGATGCGACCACGCCCAGAGTTTGGCATCGTCGAGCGACTCGAATTCCAGTTCAGTCGTGTCAAACGCCAATTCATGTTCCTGACAAATCGCATAACGATTATGCCCGTCGACGATGGTATCGTTCCAGACGACGATCGGCGACAAACAGCCGTGTTCCAAAATGTCCGCTTTCAGCCCCTGATATTCCGTGTCGGAAAGCGGTGGAAGCAAGGTTTGCAGTTCGGAATGAACCTTAAGTGTTTTCATAAATCACCTGTAAAAATGGTTTTGCTATTCGGAATGAAGAGAACGAAAAATTAACAGTTGTCGTTGTTGATTGGGAAGAGTTCGCCCAAGGCGGTCGGGAATCCGGCCGACTCCTCGTTGGTTTGGATCGCCTTGAGGATGCACTCGCAACGTTTGTAAATCTCACGTCTGGTGTTTTCACGGCGATCCTCCCAGAGCATCAGGCAATCGCGAAACGCATTGACCATCCTGGCGGCGGGAAGTTCCTGACTCTGCCCTTTGAGCAGGCTGCAAAAATCGACGATCTGGTCCTTGTTGAGGTAGAAACATGATCTTGCAATGACGCCGCGAACCGTCGGGTCGTTGATCTGCTTGACCGGATAATCGCCGAGCTGATCAACGGCAAAGTCCACCGCTTCCGCGTATTTACGGTACAAATCGCCCAGCTCGGCGTTGGAATACTTGCCGTTGCCCTTGCAGCATCGACCCGCAAGCATTGCTTTCAGGGTTTGAGTATGCATCAACGTGAGCGTGTTGTTGCGTGCCGACATGCGCATGGTGTCGAGGTTGCTCCGATTACGACCACAGTCGATGTACTCATAATTATCCGGTGATTCATCGATGAAGATGAGGACTGACACAGTCACATTGGCATTGACAATAGCCATCAGCCTGTGCTGACCGTCGATCAAAATGCCGTTGGTGTTGAATGCAATGCCCTGATGAGTACGTCGCCATAAGCCGGACTTGATCTGACGGACATACATATCGACCACCGCCTGGTTGATCGGGCGATTGAAGTTGTTGTTGTCATTCAGCCACTGTTTTGCCATTTCCGGCGAGACGTAAACGGTGTAGGCGTTGTTGTAAGGACGAGCGTTTGCGGGAAGTTGAATTTTCATAAGTCTTTCCTTTCACAATGATTGTTGGTTAAAAAATTAACGTGGTTTTGTAAATTAGGGTTTGTTTTTGAGGTAACATTTGGCGATTTCTTTGGCGATGGGAGTCGTTGTTTTCTCTCCCTCTTTCTCATGCAAGAATTTCATTCCTTTCAGAATCAAATCTGCAATGTATCCTTTACGAAAATGGCTTGCGAGATTGCAGAGCAGGTAGTCGGGATCATCCTGACGGATGTTCATGAGCGTCGTTCTCTGAACACTCACCAGCTCTTCAATACATGGCACATTTTTCGACGGCGAAGGCTCGGAAGTCTCCGGTTTTGCCACAGGCGACTTTTCGCTTGCCTTTTTGGTTCGGGTTGCCTTGGGTTTAGCGGTTTTCTCTTTGACACGCTTGTATTCTTTGTTGATTGTGGTTTTTCCTTGACGAAGATTCTCTTTTGTCTCCTCGTCAGCGTGTTCGCCGAGAAATTCAATGCGTGAAATCGTATCAGGTGCAACATTGGCAATTTCTGCTAATGCTTTACGTGTGTCGATTGGTTTGGTAAGGTTTGCTGAATTTGTCGAACCTTTCTTACTCCCACCCAATGACATGTTCGACTTTGCTTTTTCAGCTATCATTGGCTTAAACTTCAACGCAAGCTCACCTCGTTGATACTGTGTCAGATTTCGACGGTTCTCCTGATGCGTCCATGCCCAAAACATGGCGTCGTCAAGCGAGGCAAATTTCATTTGCTTGATATTGAATGAAATCCCATGTTTCTGACAAATCTCATAACGATTATGACCATCGACAATCGTTTCATTCCATGCGACGATGGCAGACAAGCAACCGTTTTCAAGGATATCCTTTTCGAGACCGGCATATTCTTTCTTGGTGAGCGGCGGTAACAGGTTTTTCAATTCGGGATGAATCACTAGATTTGTCATGGCATGGTTCCTTTCAATTAAGCGTTAGCGGTCAATGCCGTCATCAGTGCCGGCCAGTCCAGTGGCAGCACTTCCGGCAGGTTGTAACGATTCTTGGCAACACACGACGACGATGTCACACATCGCAATACCCGTTCCCCACCGCTTTTTTCACCTTTGGCGGCACTTCGCTCACGGGTGGCCATCAAAATGGCATCACACCATTCGCAAAGCAAGGCGTTGGCCTTCTTGTGCAGTTTCGGACTGAATCGATCAAACGCCGTCGATTCCGGGTCGGTATGCGTTTCGACTTTCGTATGGGCGAGAATGATGACGATCATCCCTTTCGTTTCCCGCAAATACCGGAGCCCGTCGATCAATTGCCGCCAGTAATTGAGGGCAAGTTCATAACCCCGTTGAAAGCCACCATCTACTTTTTCAATGGATTTGGCGTTGTACTGCTGGCAAAGTGAGTCAAAGATCAACCGTTCCGCCCAGTCCGCCGTGTCCAGCACGACAGTCTGATAATCATGTTCTTCCGAAGCAAGTGCCGTGATACACGCCATGCAATCGTCGAACGTTTTGCACAATGGAAACGAATCCGTTTCAAGTTGGTCGATGCCGTCTTCCGTGGGAATGAAAATCGGATTGGGGGCACTCGCGCCGAACGTACTTTTTCCGATCCCTTCGGTTCCGTAAAGCAAGATGCGTGGCGGCTGCTGTTTTTTGCCGTGATGGATTTTCTGCAACAATGGCGTTGGCATATTCTTCTCCGTGAGTTGAATGTTGATGAAATCAGACAATGGAAAGCATGCGTAATTCTTCGTAACCTGTGACCCAGGTATCACTTGATTGGGCCGCCTTGAGTCGCTCAATGGCTGCTTCGTTTTCAGCGCGAGCCATGAGGAGTGTTTCACTCGTAACCTGCCAGACGCCACAGCGGAACGGTTCTTTTTTCTCGACGGCAATGACATAAACGGGAACCAATTGCTCAATGGCAACATCCAGAACACATTGGTAAAACGCCATTTGGTTCTGATAGCGAAACCGTCGGGCATCCGACTCAAACCAAGTGAGATCGTCGCAGGTTTTGAGGTCGATAATGCCGTAATCCGGGTTGAACCAGTCCAGCCGAATCTGACACGGCAGACCGCAATACTCCGCACGAGCCACGCCTTCAGCAACCCCTGTTTTCAGCAGTGCGGCGGCATATTCATTCATGCGAACAGCAGCATTCATCGCCTCGATGGTCTCAGACTGGTCGAAAGTTAGGACTGGCTTTTGCTGCAACTCCTGCCATTCGAGAAACTTCTTGGTCGTATTGCCGAACGGCCGCCCGGTCGTCGGGTTGATCGGTCCGCCAATGGCGAACTCGTTTTCATACTTGCTTCGTCCTTCGAGAACGAGTGAATGAGCGGCACGTCCCAACAAAAACGACTGCGATTCTGAGTCTGCAATCAGCCCGAGTTGTTTCTTGTTGTAGAGATAGGGACACTTCAAAAAATCAATGAGTTGATGGCTCGAAAGGTAATCTTTGGCTTTGCCGTGATAAATTTCTGAAGATTCGTTCAAAAAAATGCTTGTATCAATTGACATCTGAAAACTTTCTGTTAAAAAAAACGTTGTTGTTTACCGTTTGACACCAGCGACCAACGGAAGCGGGTCATTGCCAACGTGCGGCAGCACAAATGGGATGCAACGCCCTCGCGTTGCTTCCTATTGGGATAGGACAGTTGAGGTTGAATGTGTATCTCTAAAAGTGAAAATCAGTTTGCGTGGGGGTAACAGTAGTCGCATTCTTGAAACCGTTGACGAATTTTGTCGCGTTCCGTTTTCATGGTTGCTTGCGAACATTTGACGATCCATACAATCCGACGTGGTGTTTTGTCGTCGATGAGACATTGACAAATGGTTTGCTGACGTGAGGTCAATCGTTCGAGAATGGCCGCGACATCAAGTTTGAGGATGGTGAGCCCGAGTTCGCTGAGTTCACCCTGACGGGTTTCGTTGACGGTCGGCACATAATCGTCTTCCGTCGACTTGAATTTTTTGCGATACCGTTTCCACCGCTTGGTGTATTTGGAAACGATCCGGTCGATGAAGTCCTCCAGCTCCGCCGTCGACATGACCGTAACCGACGCCTGATGTCTGAGGATATGCAGAACAATATTCTGCCGGATGTCCTCCACGTCGTTCGGCGGGATGGAATGCACCCTCGCCTGCACCTGCAGAAACTGCTCCGAGAGGTCGGTGCATCTTTCCCAATTTGACATTGGTCCTCCTGAAAATGGATTTTTGTTATGGCAAACAAGAGGGAGACATGGGATTCATTACCCACAAAACATTGCCTTCCCTATAAGCCATTGCGCCACGAAACTTAGGGCGCCGCGCCTCGAAACTTAGGGCGCGAAAAAAAAGTGGGAAATTATCAGAAAAAAATAAGGCTGGATTCAAGAAATACGCAATTTTAGACAGCGTATTTTATCTATTCCGTCTATATCCACAGCATTTTGAGACAAATGCGCCTCGAAACTTAGGGCGCATTTGAAATAGATTTGAGTTGCAAAAAACTCAAGATAGAGAAAATGAGAAAATTAAAGAAATCACTCTGAATGAATAGATTTCGTTTCCCATTGCATTTGATCTTTTGGTTCATAATACGCTTGGACCCCGCAGTGAATATGAACCTTCAGATAGTCGGCAAATTCGGAATCATATTTGGCGATCCGGTTTCTGACGCGAAGGACGGCATTAATGAACATTTTTCTTGCTCGTTCCACAGGACTACCTGTCGTCCGGAGTTTGCCTTTAATATTGTAGGTCGCTTGGAGACGGTCTATGATTTGATGTTGCTCCTCAGTCAAACGATCCAGGAGTACTGGATCGTGATTCTTTTCGGCTGTGTCGATTTTCTTGCCCAGTTCCTGAAATTCATCCCTGAGTTGGCGAATGGAAATCTCATCGTCCATCGTACCGAGATCGGTCATGGTCGATTCGTAACCCGGTCGGAGGATACCAAATATAATCTCTGTCACAGAAAATTTTACGTTCGGATGGGACAAAAGATAGGCTATGTGCTTTGCACCTTTGTCTTTGGTATTGAGCGAAAACGCATCTTTTCCATGAAAACGAATTTCCCAAACGTCCCCCTTCTGACGAAACGTGTTGGGGGGAACACTCTCCTCTATCACGATTTTAGGAAGAGCAGTCAGTGAACTCGGCAATACGGATTCATGAATGATTCGAATCATGCAATCAATGGGTAACGAGCGTTGGCGGATTTCCTTTGCATAAAAGGCAAGCATTTTTTCCGTAACGGTGTTCACTTCAGCCGCATGCCGTCTGTAAAGCTCGAATATTTTCAGCAACGCACTGCCGGAGACGTTTTCCACATAACGCAAGACACGGGAAACTTCGGCATATTGGGCAAGAAATTGGTGGCAACTCGTGACCCTATCCACTTGATTGGCACGTTCCAGATAGCTGGCGAACAATGTTTTGTTATCTGATTTTTCCAAGTCGTTTTCGCGTCCTTGAGTGAAAACGTCGACTTTGTAATTCGATATTGGGTCAAACGCCTCCAGACCGGCGGCGATCACGGCAAACCGACGGTCGATGCACTGGGAACAGGTGCCACAGTGGGAGTGTTGCTTCGTCATTTCCCAGGTATGCGTGCAGCTGACCGAATGTTCAAGCAGATCGGCACATCCTGCTTTCTCAATCAATGAAACGATTTCTCCTTTGGTTTTCCAGAAAAATGCATTTTCAACGGTAAACGGTTTTTCCGAAAGCAACGAGATAAGCTGCTGAAACCCGAAAAGGACACGGGGATGTGTTGTCCGAGTTGCTTTTCCACCGACCACCTGCGCGCAGACAGGAAGATTCATGCTGATAATTCCGTTTTCATAAAACCGCAAGCTCGATTGTCCGATCATGGTGGCAATCGTTGCCCCCAATGCAACATAAAGAAACGACCGGCTTCGTTGGGTATATTCCTTATTCATCCATTTCTTCTTTTTGACGGTCATCCGGAGGTATGTCGGAGGATTTATGGGTGCTTTGGCTTGGAGCAACTCTTCAATGGTACGATGACGTTTGTCCATTTTTTCCGTGGAGCGATGGTTGACAAGCAAAACATTTCGCTTTTGATTGATGATCTCCTCAACAGCACCTCCCAACGAATCAATACCGCCGGAAAACATCATCACCTGGTCGGGAGTACCAAGCATTTCACCTTGAGCATTGATCTTGAAAAAAGTCTGAATGCTTTCCGTTCTTTTCGTTTTGATGAAATCGAATTTATACTGATCGTCGGATAAAAAACCGAGTGTATTACGGAGACAGTTGTCAACCTCTTCAGATTGCCAAAACTCTATATCCCGCACCGGAATGATGAAATGAAAAGAACGTCGCCAACGGTCGCCGAAAATCCAAGCGTCCCGTTGTCCCCGACGCGTCAGTTGATCCGCTCCGAAAACATAGGTTGCGATGTCGAGCAGGTCTTGAAAACGCGCCGGGACATGGCTGAAAATGCTTTTCCGCATTTCTTCGATGCAGAGAAACATTTTATTCTCGTCATCATTTCCGTAGAGATGAAGTTGTAACACATCGTCACGGAACTCCTCCGGGACGGTAACATCAACTCCTCCGCATAGGATATAGCGTTTAGGTTGCATCGCTTTTTGCTCCTGCCTTGAGTTCATCCTTCATTTTTTTGAGCGCATAAGACGCAAATCCTTCGACGGAATCCCGTGAAATGTCACCTTTTTCTTCGTAACGATGTAGGGAGAACCATTCCCCGGAAAATTGCTCCACGATTTTCGATGCCTCATAACAATGTGTCTTCAGGGCTTCTTCAAAGTGAGCCACCTGATTCATGGTGGCAAAGGGATGCCCTTCACCAAAAGCCGATCTCGTGGTGAGTGACAAAAAATAGTTCAGGGATTCGTAAGTTAATCTTGAATAAAAGTTTCTTGAGAGTTCACCGAATTTTTTGGGGGTATCGAATTCATTCATGACCAAGCGCACGATGTCATGTCCCATATCGAAAAGATACTTTTCCTGAACTCTCGACGCGACTTGGCTGACCACCGTATCGACAAGAGCCCGCATGGAAAGTTCACCGAGATCGGAATGCTTTCCTTCTTGCGAGACATGACGATCCAAAGCATCACTCATCGCAGCAGTTACACAAGATAAAGTCGGACGATCAGGGATATCCACTCCCTGTTGACGAAGATAATCCAGAGGGTTGTTCGTTTTGGCGGCAAGAGCAAACTGCGCCAAAAGCCAGACCGACTGGTTGTAGCCGGTATCATCGGTCACATAAGAAAAAGCATTTTCTGCAGCTCGAATGGTCGCGTTGGCAATTTGTGACACGTTGGCACCGATGGCAATCAGTTCAACCACTTCTTGCCACTTCCGTGTTCGCGGTAATTCACCGAGCCGAGTATGTCCCATAGTCCGACCACGCTTGCATTGTTCGGGATAGCATTTTGACCGGGCAACCCAAGATAAAAAGTGGGCTGTCTATTGTGATTGTAGTGCTTCCAATTTTCAGTATTTAGTATAATTGTTACGAATCAAAAAGCAAACCACAGAAAGAATTTTTTAACGGAACTGGTGAAATGGTTTTCGTACCGCAATTTCCAGCATCAAAGTGAAAAAGGCCGCCAACGAGCCTCTGGGCAAACCCGTGACCGGGCAAAAAATATTCGATTTTGGCGGGTAAAAGCGTTTTCTGCCACTTCATTTTCATTTATCCGGCGTGAATGAGGCACAATGAATATTTTATCAATTTCGTGAAAAAATCGTCATATCATTTGACTTGTTCGGAAACGACAAATGGGGTTTGTAAAACACCCAAAAATTTTTTCTGAAATTCACGATCTCTATTCAAATAATATTTTTCTATTTTTTTCTCGCAAGTCAAGTGTTGACATCTGAATAATGCTCAGGTAAACTACGTAGTTCGTTGAAGTAATGTTTGTCAGAATCATGTCCAAAGAAAGCGTTTTTGTGAAGCGAAACCGTCCATTGTTCGACAATGTTTTTCCCATTTTATCATAACATCAACCGAATGAGTGAAACAATGAAAACATCATGGCGACCGGGTGTTTTAACGTGGCTCATTGTTACAGGTCTGGTGTTGATCAATTTCGTGGTGATTTTCGGTGAATCAAGATTCACACAAAGGTTTCTTTATCTCTTCAATATCTATCACTGGCCGACATGGTATGCCGTTAATCTCTGGACCGTCTTTATCGGGTCGTTGTTCCTTACACGATTGAAGTACCGTCAAACATGGGCCAAGCATTGTTCTTTTCTCATAAAATGGGGGATGATTCTTACCGTGATACTGGTTACGCTCCGGAATTCACTCTGGGTTACCGCTTTGTTCGTAAAATTTCATGTATACGAGATTCATGCAACACTGACCCGTCATGTTTACGACCCTTATTACATCATTCCGATGACCGACTTTGCAACCAACGGGACGGTGACATGGCGATTGCTCATCGCGCCTGTGACAAGCCTGCTCGTGATTGTCGGTATGCTATTTCTGAATCATTTCATGAAACGAAGGGTAAAATCATCATGACTCAGGGAATTTTTTCATGGGTCGCCGCCTTGACACTGATGATTCTCACCGCCATTTTTGTCGTCGCATTTTCAGGAATGTTGACGGCGGAAGAAAATCGACCGTCGGGAAAGATCATTCTTGTCGAAAAAGCGAAACGGGTGACCGATGCGGAGGCCCGCAAAGCCTCGTCAAGCGAATCGGAAAAAAACGCCGACGGCGGCTATAATGCCAATGTGAGCGTCGTCGACTGCTTTGACGCCATGCAGTATCATTACACCGGAGGACGTTATGACAACACGCCGATCCGGTTTCGGATGCTTACTCCGGAAACGATCAAGCCGGGAAAGAAATATCCGCTGATTGTTTGGTTTCACGGCTTCCGTGAAAGCGCAGATGACAACACGCGTCAGCTTGCCCACGTTCAGCTGACAATGGAATACCTTGCCGGAAAGGACAAGCAGGATTTTTTCATGATCGTCACGCAATGTCCGAGTGACAACCCGAGCTGGGAAAACTCAATCTCCTATGAAGGTCAAGGGGACACGCTGCTGACGATCACCGATGAAATTTTTGAGACGGTGCTGCAAGAGTATCCGATTGATTTGGACCGATTGAGCATCGTGGGAATTTGTTCCGGGGGCAATGCCGCCTGGAATTTTTTGGAAAAACATCCGAACCGTTTCGCGGCGATGGTTGTTTGTTCCGCTTTACCGTCTGGAAATCTCCACAACTTTCTGTCGACACCCATCTGGGCGTTCAACAACAAGGACGACGTAACAACACCTTACGAACCGGTCGAACAGTTCATCAACCGACTCAACGCCGCCGGAGGAAACGCCCAATTGACGGCAGGACGATACGGACGTCATGACACCTGGACCAGTGCCCTGCATGACGAAAAAGCGGTTGGCTGGCTGCTGTTGCACGATTTGAAAAAAGGAGGACCTCCCGCCGGTGCAAAGTTTTATCATCGGAACACGGGAATCGTTTTCGTGTTGTTCGGTTTGCCGATGATCGGGATTCTGATCGTTGTGAATACAAGGCCAAAACATTTGAAAAAATAGTGCGGTCCAGCGGCATGCTGGGCGTCGGAGACATTTTAAAGTCCTATGCCATGTGCGTTCAGGGTTGGTAAATTTGATAACTGTGAAAACACATATCATAGGACGTTAAAAAAGATGCCTCCCGGCGGGCAAACGCACGGGCGTTTGATCCCGTAACGCAAGCGGTTGGAACGTCTGTTGGCCAAACTGCGGTGCAAAGAAATTTTAACAAAACGGATCATTATTTTTATTTGGAACCAGAACGGTATCACCATGAAACGAAACACGAATTTTTCGGTGGATCGGGAGAAGCCCGGTTTCACATTGATCGAACTCCTTGTCATCATCACGATTATTTGCGTACTGCTCGGGCTTTTGATTCCCGCAATTCAGTCGGCCCGCGGCGCGGCCCGACGAACCCAATGCAGCAACACCATGAAGCAGTACATGACCGCCGTGCATGGTTATGAAGCCGCTCACAAAGTCTTACCTTCCGGCTGCTCGGGGATGGGAAAAGTCGCGCCGTTGCTTGGCGTGTCCGTGATGATCCTCCCGTACATAGATCAAATGCCCAGGTTTGAGGTGATCACGAAATACGCCAACAGCGATGAGCTGCAACCGTTGGCGGTTGGTGGCCTCAACCTTGGAAGCGGCTCCACCAAAGCCGACGTCGAGTTTCGCGTTGCCATGAAAAACATGGGCAATATTCCAGAGTTTCTTTGCCCTGCCGATGACAATTCCACACAGTTGACCAACACCTACGAGCCGAAAGACGATCCGCTGTTCATGCCGAGGAGCAACATCATGCCCTGTTCGGGCGATGGCATCGACAACAACGGATTACGAATCGTCATACTGGTTCTTCCCGGTCCGGATTTGAGTCCTGCCGACATTGATTCACGCGGTCTGTTCATGCAGTCCACGTCGAAAAAAATAGCGGACTGTACCGACGGAGCGAGCAACACCATCGCCATCAGCGAGACAGCTACTACGGCCAGAGACACTGGCGGTGGACGTGAAGTCAAAGGAGGCGTCAATGATTATGTTCCGAACCTCGTGGAATGTTTGAACGCCTATGAGCCCGACACGTTCCGCAAAAATTTGGCGAACCCTTATAATAAATCAGCGCGGGGACTACTCTTTCTGTTAGGCTCCTCCGACAACCGATGCACCACGGTTTTGCCCCCCAACACGCCGTCATGTTATCTGGAGCGGCATTCGATCCGTCAGAATTTCGCGTTTGGCGTGTTTCCACCCAACAGCAATCATGTCGGCGGCGTCAATTGTGGTTTTCTCGATGGCTCCGTTCATTTTATCACGGATACGATCAACTACCTGAGTGATGGGACCGATTTATTGAGCGTCGACCTGAAAAACGAAAGCGGCCCGAGCCCGTATGGAGTCTGGGGTGCCCTTGGCACGCCGTCCGGTGGTGAAAAAGTTGCCATACCGTGAGGAATAGTGCGGTCCAGCGGCACGCTGGGCAATGCAACGGCACGTTGCCCGTCGGAGACATTCTTTAACGTCCTATGCCATGTGCATTCCGAGTTATTAAATCAACCAACCCGGAACGTACATATCATAGGACGTTTCAAAGATGCCTCCGGCGGGCAACGCACGGGCGTTGCATCCCGCTTGTCTTTGAGAGTGTAAACTCGTGAGGCCAAATGACCACCCATACCAGTTCCGGTATATCTTCGCTTTGCCACAGCCGGGTACTGCTGCCAAATTTTTATCGGTGAGACAAGTTTATGGTGTTTTTTCCCAAATGATATGTGGGGTAATTGCGGGACATCGGCAGATTCGCTAAAATCATAGATGCAAGTAAATATTCCTTTTCGGAGACTGCCATGAAACGTGACGACCTGTACGATGTCTTGAAGACCAATCTTCCGCTCATCAAAACCCTTGCGGTTGGTATTGTCGCTCTTTTTTTCATTCTCCTGAATGTTTACGTTCTGTGGAACGCCTCCTCGTTCGTACCGTCGGAACGGACGCAGCGTTGGATTTTGTTTCACCTGAACCCCAAATTCTGGCCTGACTGGATCGCGCAGGCCTTGTGGATGCTTGCCGCCGGATCGGTTCTGGCGACGTTTTTGCGTTTCCGATCCATTCAAGTCCGGCTTGAAAAATTGGCCGAAATGCCGTTTCCCATCCGTATTGAGGGTGGCATGACATTTCATTTCGCGTGGATTCGAAAACTTGCGGAATATCCGGTCGAACGCCGGATATTTTGGGCGATTTCCATGTTATTTCAGAGACTTAAGCGGATTTTTCGCCTCCACCGTCTTCCGCTCCTTGTTGTCATTCTCACGCTGTTGGGAACAGGATATTTTGTTCTTGGTCATGTCACCCTCTTGCCGAGGATTTGGCCGACTCTTTTTGGATCGACGCTTATCCTGTTGCGTTTACCGTTTCTCCTCTGCGGATGGTTGGTCGTTTCTCCGCTCTACAACCTGCTTGCCAACGGCACGCTATCCTGGCGGCTGCCCATCGCCGTTGCGGTTCCGTTCGTCTTGGTTATGGGCGGTCGGCTTTACGGGCGGAAAATAAAAAAGTATTTGTTGCGAGACGACATCCAACCGCTCCTGATCCGGTATTCCATGATGGTCGGAGTCGTCTATATTCTGTTTTTGCCGTCGTTGACCGAGTATCGTTACCTCAACGAATTCTTCTTTCGATACTATGATTATTTTATCAGGGAGCCGTTTTTTCAGTATTGGAATGACGGCATTCTTTCGTGGCATTCGATGATTTTTATCCTGATTTACGTGGTCGCGGCCGGTGTCTTCTATTTCGGTTTCCGTTGGGCTTATTATGCTTCGGATCGTAAAAAAAAGTTGCGAAGAGCGACAATCCTTGCCGCTCTGATGTTTCTGCTCGTTTGGTTCTTTTATGTCCCCGTTGTGTTTGTTCTCTCCATTCTTCAGGAGAGCGGGTTGCAAGTCTATCAATATATCCTCACGCTGCCGGCTCAAGCGTGGGAAGGCGTCTATGACGCGCCTAGTCAGTTTCTGTATTTCAGTGAATTGTCATGGAAGATACTCGTCGGCCCGGTTTTGCTGATCGTGATGATTCTCAGCTATATTTTCAACCCATTTCGACGATCGGCCAAACGCATCCGTTTTTCTGAAAAAATTTCTTGCGTCACGCTTTGGACGTTGCTACTGGTTTCCTGCTTTTTCGTGATCGTCTGGAAGTTCCTCTTGTTGATCGGAATGACGTTACTTGCGTACTACGTCGCCGTTCGCGACCTCGGGATGCCGAAAATCCGGATCATTCTGACGCCCGAAGGACGAAAAATCGCCTATTATCTCCTTGTCGGTCTGTTGATGGCATTCAATCTTTTCATCGTTTTGGTCGACGTGTCCATTGTTCATCGGTTTTTTGGAGAATTCTTTGGTAAGCCGTTTGCCGAATTCATGACCACGGGCAAGCCTTCGTGGAATCTGCTCGGTCCGGTTCTCGTTCTGCTTTCGGTACTGATCTTCCCATTTTTGTTGGTCCTGGCGCATTATGGCACGAAGTCCTCAACCTCGCACCGGGAGCCGGTACACAAGCTGTTTTTCTACGGAAGTCTTGCGGTCGTTCTTGTGCTTTTGAACATCCTTTGCTTTATCCGACTCTTCACGGCAGGGACGAGTATCCCTTGGACGGATGTACGGTTATGGCCGTGGTGGGCGATGATCCTGCCGGTTTCATTGATCGTCTTTTCCGTATTGGGGCTCCTGTTGACACGAAAGACGAAATCGACCACCTTGTCGATCCTGTTTCTTTGTTTCGTGATGTTGTCGAACACGGCTCAAGCCGCCGAAAGCCGGATCACGTTGCTTGTACCGGCCAGATCGGCACAGGATGCAAGGAAAGCGGATAAACATGAGTCGCAACCCGACCAGGATGGTTTTTGGGCCAAACCGAAAATCGTCGATTGTTTTGCCGCAATGGAATACCATTACACCGGCGGTCGTTACGAAAACGAACCGATCAAGTTCCGGATGCGCATGCCTTTGCAGATGGAACCGGGGAAAAAGTATCCGCTGATCGTCTGGTTCCACAACCGCGGCGAGAGCGGTCATGACAACAGTAGCCAACTGGCTTCCCTGCAACCGGCGATGGAGTTTTTTTTCGGGCCGAACCAGCAGGATTTTTTCATGTTGGCCACGCAGTGTCCCAAGGATAATAACCAATGGACGCATTCCCTATCGACGGAAGGAAAGGGAGACGCTCCCATGACGATTGCCGGTGAGATCATGGAGGCCGTGCTTCGGGAATTTCCCGTGGACGAAAACCGGATCAGTGCTTTTGGATTTTTATCCGGCGGCACGGCCTCTTGGGAATTCGGGCGAAAATCCCCCCGAAAACTCGCGGCGTTTGGCAGTTGTTCCGGCAATCCCGTGAAGGAAGCGAAACCGGAAGAGTATCTCAGTCCTGCGATCTGGGCGTTCGGCAACAGCCAGGACTCCGGTGTTCCGAGTGAAGATGCCGTCATGTTCGTCGATGCGATCAATGCGGGCGGCGGCAATGCCTTTTTGTCGCTTTACGAAGCATCGGAACACAATACCTGGACCAGGGTGATGCGTGAAGAAAAAATCATCGGTTGGCTGATCCTCCAGAGTCTTGAAAAACCGGGACCGCCACAAGGAACTATCTGCCGTCCGCTGACCGGCATGCAGCAGTTTACGCGTTTCGGATTACCTGCGCTTGTGATCGTCGCCTGTTCCGTGCCGTTATTCTTCAGACGAAAGAAGGGGGTGAACCCATGAGAGTGGTCATTCGTCTTTTGCTTCTCATGGTTTTATTCCTTTCCGTCTATGTGATTGGCTACCGTGTCGTCTATGACTTCCATCTGATTTGGCAAGGCGACACCTTTGTCGTCAAAAAATCATCGCCGGAGGGATACGATTACCTGCTCCACATTCCGCGCGGTTACAACGACTTTTCCGGCCCGCAACCGCTGCTGATCTTTTTGCACGGTGCGGGCGAGCGAGGCACCGATCCGCAAACATTGAAAAATCATGGTCCCGCTTATCATGCGACAAACATTTTCAAGAATCGGGAGACATCCTATTTTCCATTCATCATCGTTTCACCGATCTGCCCGGAAGACCATTGGGAACCGCACCGTGTCATTGCCTTGCTGGATCAGGTTCTTGTCGAAAACCGGTTCCGTTTCCGAATTGATCCGGATCGCGTTTTCCTGACCGGCTACAGCATGGGCGGGTTCGGAGCGTTCAAGACGGCGATGGTGTATCCGGAGCGATTTGCCGCCGTCGTTCCCGTCGCCGGGGGCGGCGAGCCGAACAAAGCGGAAAAACTGTCTGACGTTGCAACCTGGGTTTTTCACGGTGCGGATGATATGATTGTCCCGGTTCTCAGTTCCGCACTGGTCGTCGAAAGGATGCAGGAACTGGGGCACAAGGATGTCACTATGACGCTACTTCCACTGGTCGAACATGGCATCGCCGATGATGTTTACGGCAACGATTCGCTCTATCGTTGGTTGTTGTTGAAACGCAAAAGTCGGTTCGGACAGGAAGAAACGTTTGACCGTGGATTACAACCTCTGCAACCGACAACGGAAGTGGCAGAGGAGGTGGCCCCCGATTTACTTGATGACACGGGTGTCCCCAACGATGATGATTTGCCCGAAGAGAACCTTGCCGATTCTGACGCTATAGAGGAGTCGGAAGAATTGGAACCTGACTCATTCGACAATGACCTCGACAATGACGTGGAAAGCGAAACGGACGCCCTTGATGATCGTGGTTTGGCCGAAGAGAATCCCGATCCCGTTGTCGCGGCAGAACCGCAACCGACAATGAAAGAGACGCAGTCCGACTTACTCGACGACGGCGCGGGAAGCGATACGAGCGACCTCATCAATCGTGGTTTGCCCGAAGAGAACCTTGCCGATCCCATCGTCACGGAGGAGCCGCATTCCGAGTGACGACGCCTCTTCCCGGATGGTCGTCGCGTTGGCACGGTCTTGGATCAGCTTGCGAATCGACGGCTCGACCGTCAGGAGTTCGAACAGGCCGATGCGTTCGTGGTAACCGCTTTGACGGCAGAATTCACAGCCTGTACCTTTTTGAAAATCGCCTTGCACATCGGTCGTCAGTCCGAGTTGCATCAGTTCCGCTTCCGTCGGCTCAAAGGCTGCGGCACATTGCGGGCAATTTTTGCGAACCAATCGTTGGGCGAGGACGGCGATCAGCGAACTGGCGACAAGGTACGGTTCGATGCCGAGATCAAGGAGTCGCGTAATCGCTCCGGCGGCGTCGTTCGTGTGCAGTGTCGAAAAGACCATGTGGCCGGTCAGTGCGGCTTGGATCGCCATGATCGCGGTTTCCTGATCGCGGATTTCACCGACCATGATGATGTCCGGGTCTTGGCGTAAGATATTACGGAGTCCCCGTGCGAAGGTCAACCCTTTCTTTTCGTTGATCTGTGTCTGGCTGATGCCTTCGAGTTGGTATTCGATGGGGTCTTCGAGCGTGAGCGCGTTCCGGTCGACGGTGTTGATCGCCTGAAGTGCGGCATAAAGCGTCGTGCTTTTCCCAGAACCGGTCGGCCCCGTGACGAGAATGAGACCGTGTTCCAGGTGGACGAGGTCGCGGAATGTTGTCAGAATCTCTTGGTCCATGCCGAGTTGATTGAGCGTATAGAGTCGGGCACTTTTGTCGAGAAGCCGCAAGACGACCCGTTCGCCGTGGCTCGACGGAAGCGACGCGATACGGAGGTCAATGAGCCGATCGCCCATCTGCACCGTCGCACGACCGTCCTGCGGCAATCGTTTTTCGGCGATGTTCATGTGCCCGATGATCTTGACCCGGCTGACGACCTCGTCTTGCAGTTTTTTCGGGAGCCGGAAGGTGTCGAACAGAACGCCGTCGATCCGAAAGCGGACGACCAGTTCCTCTTCCGAAGGCTGGATATGAATATCCGACGCACGGGCTTTGACGGCGTCGAAAAAGATCAGGTTGACCAGACGAATGACCGGTGCGCGTCCATGCGTATCCAACAGGTCTTCGCGGGGCGCGATCTTATCCAGATCGGCCAGTACCGCATCCCGGTCGAGTGTTTCCACCAAATCCTGCGTCTGACTCTCCTGCTGCTGATAGGCGGTATTGATTGCGGCAAAAACATGAGCCGATCGGGCGAAGATCGGCAGTACGGGCCGTTTCAGCCAGCGGGACACAATATCCAAAAGCGGCCAGGATTCCACCTTGCCGATCAGGACGGGAAGCGTTTCTTCCTCGTCCGCCAGTCCCAATAAACAATGCTGTCGTGCGAACCGGATCGGTATCTTTCGGATGAACACCGCCGAAGGAGGTCGCTCGCCGATGCCGTACAAAAACTCCAGACCGAGCGACTCGGCCAGCGATTGAAGTTTCAGGTCGGATTCAGAAAGAACAGCGGTGTCTGACATCCCTTCTTTTTACCACAGAGCCGCCGGAAAAAACAGGGGGGCGGGCATCTGGCCTCACAAGTTTGCACTCTCAAAGACAAGCGGGGTCCAGCGTCCGTACGCTGGCCGCCGGAGGCATCTTTTTAAAGTCCTATGCTCTGTGCGTTCATGGTCATTCCATTTGCCAACCCAATCACGCATCTCTCCAAGGATATTTGCGATGTGCGCTGTCGGGTTATCCCATTTGCCGACCAGGAATGCACAAGGCATAGGACTTTGAAAATGTCTCCGACGGGCAACGTGCCGTTGCATTGCCCAGCGTGCCGCTGGACCGCAGTATTCACTGCATGACGATCGGGCAGCTTTGAGGCAGGTCCGTCTTGATCTGGGCGGACCGGACGTCACCGTCGGAGAGGTACTTGAGGTCATTGAACTTGTCGTCGCGTAGAATGATCGGCTTCAGGAACACGAACAGGGATGTGGAACTGTTCTTTTTACTCTGCTGTGATGCCAGAAGTTTGATGATCGGGATTTTTTCAAGAATCGGAATCCCCTGCGTGGCCGTCTCGAGATTCTGCCGGTTCAAGCCGCCGACGATGACCGTATAGCCGTCGGGAATCGTAACGACGCTCGACACCTGATCGACATGGCGAGGTGGCGGCAAATTGTTGCCGGAAGAGGAACCGAAATTACTGAATTCGACGGCGAATTCCAGTTGCAACTGTTCGCCGTCCCCGATATGCGGCGTCACGACAACCGTCGTTCCTGCGTCTTGGTTGCCGCCGAGACTCGTCGATTGAACGACTTGTGACGAGTTGAGGCTCATGTACGGAATACTCAGAACGCTTTGGAGCCGCCCTTCCTCATTGTCGTTGACCAATACGCGCGGTGAAGCGACGACTTTTGCCCGGCTGTTCAGCGACAGGGCACGCACGATGACGTCCGCCGTATCGGGATCGACCAGCGTCCCGTTGAACCCGACGCCAGGGATCAGTGCCAAAGCACCCGTGACCGGGTCAACGCTACTCAGGCCGAACGAACTGAATCCGAAGAGTTTTTTGATCCCCGTCCGGTCGCCGCCGCCGACCTCGACGCCGAGCATGAATTCGTTGCTCGTGTCGATGGTCACGATCTTCGCCTCAATCAAGACCTGCGGACTGCGCCGGTCGAGGAATTTGATCAGGGTTTCATAATGTTCCTGAACTTGCGGCTCCGCAATGACGATGATTGTGTTCGTTTTCGTATCGGCAGTGATCCGCACGTCCGTATCAAGCAGGGCATTCATCATGCTCATCGGCCCGACGTTTTGTGATCCCGTTCCCAACGTCGCTTCGGCTGGCGACAACACAGGCGTTGCGGCGGCATCCGTTGGCGACACGTCCGGCGTGAGTTGCGGGAGCGGTTCGTTCGGCCTGAGCGGGAGTTGAATCGCGCCGCCGATATGATTGGACGTTTCCTGGGAACCGGGCAACGTCCTCCGTAACGCATCCCGTTCACGCTGTTGCGGTGCGAAGGCCGAGCCCTGTCGGAGTGCATTCAGCGTCGTCATGACCTCGTCGACCGTCGTGTTGTTCAACTTGAAGAATCGGATCGGACTCTGCTTTTGTTTCGTCGGAATGTTGAGCCGCTTGCCGAGTGCGGCGATCTGTTCGTGAATGTCCTTCGTCGTCGAAACGACAAGGGAGTTGTCGTTTCGATTGATGACGGAACGGTACGACTGTTTTTCCTGGAGCGGGTCCAGCATACTCCTGATGAGCGAGTCGATATCCCGCGCATCGACGTACTGGAACGAGTAGAGTTCCGTCGTCAGCGTGGTCGGCACATCGAGGTATTCGATCAACTGCTTTGTCGCAGTGATTTCCTCCGCGGTGCCGATCAGGATCAGCTGGTTCGTGCGCGGATCGGACGTGATATTGATGCGCTGGGCGGTCGCCGCCTGTCCGCTGACCTGACTCCGCGACTGCAAAAGCGTGGTGATTTGGCGAGCCAGGGCGGTCGCATCAATGTTCCTGACCTCCAGAAATTCCGTTTGAATCGTCGGTTTCGGCACATCGAGCGTCTCGATCAATTCCCCTGCCCTGAGTACGTTCACGGCGTAATCGGCGATGATCAAGACGTTCGATTCCTTGACCGGCGTAGACATTCCGCCCGGCGTCGTGAGGAACGGCTGGATCAGTTGTTGAACCTGCGTTACGTCGGCATGTTCGAGTTTGAAAATCTGCATGACGGGCGTCGCACCGCCTTTGTCCTTCAAAACCTGCTGCGCGTCTCCCTGCGGGGCAAGTCGTCCCAGTTGTGCGACGGGAACGATCCGTTTCCAGCCGGGGACCTCGCCTTCGACGATGGTCAACTCCTTCATCTTGAGTGCGCTTTGCAGGACTTGCATCAGCGAATTGATCGGAATATCACCCGTCGTCCGGAGCCGGATTTTCTTGTTCGCAACGGTCTCGTCATAGATGATTTTCAACCCCAGCAGTTCGGAAATGTATTCGACCAAAACCTCAAGATCAATCTCGTTCGGAAAATTCAACTGAACCAACTCTTCATCGGAACCGGTCGGAGCGGGAGCCCCGGGAATGTTTGCAGGCGGAACGTTTGTTGGAACGGGTGCCGTCGGCGTACCGGCGGGAGGCGTTTCCTGTTGGTGCCGTGTCATCCGGATCAGTGTGCCTGGCTGCAACGTTACGCCTGCCTGGGCATAGGGAGGGGAAGGAGGCTGTTGCCGGGGCGGTTGGGTTTGGAATTGCTGTTGCGGTTGAAATTGAAATTGCTGTTGGGTTTGGAATTGCTGTTGCGGTCGGGATTGAAATTGCTGTTGGGTTTGGAATTGTTGTTGCGGTCGGGATTGGAATTGCGGTTGAGATTGGAATTGCTGTTGCTGTTGCGGTTGGGACAAAGGATTCGACGGATTCGGTTGATATGGCGTAGACTGATACGGCGTAAACGCTTGATGCGGAGGTTGCGGATAGGGATAGGGGCCGATCTGGGCGCACAACAAGACCGGCCCTCCGAAACACAACACACAGAAAAGGATGAAACGTCGTCTATGCATAATCGATTCTTTTTTGACCATGAAGGAGTGTGTTATGGCGGGATGATGGAAGGGGCAGGCGTGAATTGCGGCATGGGGAACGGGGCGAGTTGTGGAGTCATCGTCGTGGGAACGGGAGGATTTTGTCGTATCACCGGAGGCTCAATCCCAAGCGGTGCGGCTTGCAGAGGCTGTTGCACGGTCGGCAAGACTTCGCCGGAACCGAATTTTTCACAGGCGATCCGCTCCTTCGCCCAAGACACCCATTCCGGGCGACTGTCGACAAACACGAGTTTCTCCAGCAGTTCTCGTGTCTTGGGATTGTTTTTCTCGTGACTCCACCAGGCTCTGGCGAGGTTCCCGACGATCTCCGGATTGTTCGGGCAATGCGAATAGGCCGTCTCATAGGCTTCGATGGCCTGCTCCATCTTGCCGACCCGTTCCATGACCATACCGAGATTGTTATACGGCTCGCCCCGATTCGGCATCACCTTCGTTGCATACTCGAATTCCCATGCGGCGAGATAATTCTTGCCCTGATCGAAATACAAGCGACCGAGATTATTGTGTGCCGGGCCGTAATCGACGTCCTTGATCAGGGCGTCCTTGAACAGGTTTTCCGCTTTTTCCAGTTTTCCCCGCGACAATGCCTCGACACCCTGCCGGTTCAATTTCGCCGCCGCATCGGGATCGCGCTTCGGATTCGCCTTGATCGTTTCGTAATTGAGCCCCTTCGTCTTCGATGCGCAGCCGCACACGCAGAAGAGAATCAGGATCAAAATGAAATCAAGGCGCATGATCATGGATGTAAATCGTTAATTCTATGGTGCCATTTGTTTTATTGTGCTTTGCATAAAAATTGAGCTGTTCGATGAATCGCCTGTTTCTCCGATGATGGAAAAGCTACCTATTTTGCTTGATTTGGCAACATCGGAGTAGCAGGCAGAGATTGAAGTGGTTCAAAATTTATGTTCGCCTCTATAAAATGTTCGTTGATTTTGTATAAAAAATGAATTGCCTATTGCGCTGTCGTAATTCAGCCTAAACCACCGGAATTACGCAGAATCAAAACAGCCCCCGTTTGGCCCTACCAAAAAACTTCCCGAAAAAATATCGGCGAATATTACGGAGAATAGATGGTGTTTGTCAAGACCAATTCCGCATTCCAGATTTCCGGGCCGGAATCCGCCGGGACGGCACGGGGTGCGTGCAGACGTAGGTCCGTTGCTTCCAAACGGTTGTGCGTGGCGAGAACGTGCAGGAATCTGATCATTTGTTCCATTGTCACATCGCGCAATTCCAGATGGGACGGCTGCTGGAGAAAGGGTGTTTTTTCAAACCGGATCGCTGAGCGGGGTTCGATCCGTACCAGTTTGGCGGCGGGAATGGCGGCGTCTTGCATCGCCGCTTCGACGGACTGGGCAATTTGGGCGGTTGAACTCATCGTGCCGGAAATCAGTTCCGGCTTTTTCTTCAGTTCGATGATCCTGTTGGAAAATTCCCGGCAGGACTTGGCGTGGGTCGTCGCCTCCAACGCCCCACGATGAGCCCGACCGAGTTCACCGTGGAGCCAAAAAGCCAAAATCGTCAGCCCGACGAGCAGTAGCAAGGGAAGCCGGTATTCCTGAACGGTGAGGATTTTTTTCAAGTTCATCGCTTGCCTCCTTCGTCCCGGCGAACGACGGAGAGTCGTACCGCGACCCCGCTGCTCCCGGTCTGCTGCGTACTGGGAGCCTCAACGATAAACCCGCCGTCCTCCAGTGCCGTCGCGACCAGTTCGGCATCGCCATGCACTTGCAGTTGTCCGTCCAACCGGATCGCGTTCGGCTCAATCCGGATTTCAGGAAAGCGATACCGGACATTTTGGGGAAGCGAACGCAGGATGTTCAGGAGCGGAATCAGTACCGATTCCCGTTGCGGCAAGTCCGTCGTATTCTCCCGTTGGGCGGACATTTTTTTATATTCGCTCTCCAGCCGGTTCCGAAAACCCGACTGCAACGATTGCTCTGGCAACGCTTCCCGAAACGCCGTCTCCTGCTCCTTGTGGTATCGGGCCGTCGCTTGATCGTACCGGAGCATACGCACGAACAAGACGAGACACAAGGCCGCCGTCAGTGCGACACTCCCCCACAACACCATGCGAATCGATTTGCCGAGAACGCGGTCCGTCCCGCGCATCGTGAGTGCGTCGCGGCAGAAATCCCACCACGGTTTCTTTTTGCGAAACAGGATATTTTCGCTTTGCCTTGCGATCATGAGTGAGAATGTCTCATCGTGACCCGGCTCGTTCGTCGGCAGTTTTATGCGCGGGATTGTTTCAAGAACCTGCCGCAACTCCTCTGAAAGGTGTGGCGACTCAATGGTAATGTCCGTGTCCCGCGTAAGAATTTCCGAAAGGAGAGTTCTGCGCAGCGATTCCGGTTTCATGTCAAGCAGTTGCCACGACAGAGGCTGTCCGTCCGGTGTCAGGAAAAACAGATCAATCCGTCCGTCGTCCAGGAACGGTTCATTTTCGCAGGACAAGATGACGGCACGTATCCCGCCGTCGACGGCGACCGGATGCGTCATGGATTGGACGGCCAGCATGGACAAGGGGACGATGGCCTGAATGAGAATTTTTTGTCCCGCCAGTTCGTCCAGCAGCGGCAGAAAGTTTTCCGTATCAATCACGCCTGCAAAACGTCCCTGATCGTGCCCAAAGAAGTCGGCGACGAATCGCTCCGCCGGAATCGGGACATACTCTTCCAGTTCATAGAGCATCGCCTGCCGGTTCATGGACGTGTCCGGCGGGAGTGTTATGGAAAGCACGTCGGAGGATTTGATCGCAAGCAAAATCGGCTGGGCATCGTAGTCCTGTTCGGTCAAAACGGTCGCTATCGCATGGGCGAGCGACGTTTCCTCGTTCGCTTCCGCGACGAACGGAGCAAGCACATCCCCGACGACCCGCAAGACGACGGCCCGGTCGTGCGAGGGAATGATCAACCAGATGATTTTGTTCTCTTGACTCATTACCGGATGCTTACCGTGGTTGTTTCTTCAAAACCCTCGAATTGCAGAGTCACCTGTCCACCGTTGATAGCGACGATGGTCGCCGTACCGGGATCGTTGTCAAACTTATCGCCGGTCTTGAGTGTCGCAAATCTTCCGCTCGGAACGCGGAACATGGCCGTCGGTTGCCCCCGGTCGACCGCCGTCCCCATGAGCTTCGCTTTCAGATGCGGCGGTTCGGGCTTGACCTCCTCCGGAGGCGGCGGAGGCGGTGCGTCGAAGACCGGCCTTTGCAGCGGCGTATGCCAGACCGTTGCAAAAGCCGCAATCGGCGGTAAATCCTCCTTGCTTGCACCGGAATCCGGCGACGCACCACGACGTGCAGGTATTCCTTTCTCCGGTTCGACCTTCACCGACCCGAAGATGCAATACAAGAGCAGCCCGGCAGCCATGTACCAGAACAGCGAACCGATGACGAACAGAATGGTGTTCAAACGAAGGATATGCATTGTTTCACACTCTTTTCACTACTTTTCACCACGAAGGGCACGAAGAACCACGAAGGAGTGCAAAGCGCAAAGATTTTTTTAACAATTTAACACTTCGCGCTTTGCACTTTGATCTTTGCGCTTCATCAAATCTTCGTGTCCTTCGTGCTCTTCGTGGTAAATAAAAACTACCAATAAAATGTTTCCATCTCCCCATCGGTTTTCACGTCGAGCCGAACCCAGGAACGATTCTCGTCGCTCGTGATCGTCCAAAGCGAATGGCATCGGCTCCGGTCGGTCAGGACCTGTCGGAACGCCCGGCGGTCCCGGTCGGGAATGTCGGCCTCACGTATCGTTCGTTCAAAGTTCCGGTCGGGATGCGCTTGTCGCTGTTCCAACAAAGCCGTGACCGACTGCGGTGGGGCGACCAGTTCGCAAATCGTCCGGATCGTATTGCTGTCCGCCCGGTTCATATTCAGTTGTCCGTTGCCCCAACAGGTGGTCCGTTCGCCGAGTCCGGTCAACTGGAGATAATTCTTTTCCGGCATATTGGCAAAGACCGAAAAATCATACACTTGACCCCAGGACGCAAATGCCGGAGGGTACGGGCTGTTTGCCGTCGCTCGCGGATCGGGACGCAACCGGATCGGCCACAGGACACCGCCGTCGAAAAGAGTCTTTCGTACCGCCGGTTCCCTGCCGTAACGGAATGCGGTATTCACGTTCAGTTTCGCCTGCTCGTCGGATAAGACAAGCTGAAATGTCCGGTCGCCCAACTTGACGGTTGTTTGTAACGCCGGTCGCTTGACCCCTTCCTGAAGTTCCGACGTCCGCAAAAGAATCTCCGCACGGTTCAGAACCGCATGACGCAGGCTGATCTCACCCCAGCGACGCTGGAGATCGTCCGATCGTTTCGCGGCAATGACCGTCTGGTCGAGTGCTCGGCGTGCCACCCCCGCCGACAGCAAAGTCGCTATCGTCAACATGGCCAGCACCAGGACCAGCACAAAACCTTTTTGTCGTTGCTTTCGCCCGTTCATCGATAGATCAGTTCATCAACCAGAATCATGTTGTTCGGCCCGTGGACGACCAGCTTGAGAACCTTGGGCATCGTCGCCCATTCGCCCGGTTCGTCACTTGACCATGCCGACGCCGTGAGGGTTTTCACCTCATTTCTTTGTTCGTTTTCCAAGCCCGTGAAACTGCCGACGGATAGGTTTACGATTCCCAAGGCCATCAGTTCCGTGCGCGGACTCGTCGTAAGCTCTTCCAGTCCGCCACGAAAAATTTCCGTCCGGGTCAAAAGGTCGTACTGTCCCTCTTTCTTCAAAGTCCATCGGACATGAACCGGTGCCTGCGTCGGTTCGCCTGTTGCCGGATCATGACCGCAAGAGCCAAGCAGTTCCAGTGACTTCGACCCGATCCGCATCTCTTTGGAACGTAAAATATCATCCCGCAAACATTCGGCCAGTTCCACACGCCACGGCTGAACGTCGAGCCGGTCCGCAAACACTTTCTTTTTCTGCTGCATCGACTTGATCACTCCGGCGGTCGTCGCGAGCAAGAGTGCCGAGAGTGCCAGCGTGACCGTGATCTCAATGAGCGTCATTCCGTTTCGATGTTTCATTCGAGCGTCCCCCACGATGGTACGACCAGTTCCAGTGAAATGATCGGCGTCTTGCTATTCGCCGCAAACACATCGAACGCAATCTTGCCCAGCATCAATCGGCGGTCGATCATCTGCTCGACCGGTCGGGTTTGCCAGTGATAGAGATTGTCGTCAATCATGAATTCCCCCTCCTCGTTGACCGGTGCAAAACCGAACTGGAGATGCCATTCGGCCAGTTGCGCTTCCGCCGCCTCCGCAACCCGGAGCCGTTCCGACGACCGTTCGATCTGAATCGCCTGACGACTGAACGCAACGAGCAGCGTCACAAGCAAGGTGCCGAGCAGCAACATGGCCGTCATCACTTCAATCAGCGTCAAAGCGTTTCTATTCGCGCTCATATAACCTCTCGAACTCTTTTGGAGTCAGTTTGAAAATTGGTTTGGGGTTTTCCGCTCCCGTTGGTCGCTACCAAGTTGGCGTAATATCCTCAACTCCTCTCTCAAATCTTATCAAGGCATCCTCGTCGTCAAACGGAATCGCCTGTCCCGTTGCACCGACAATGAGCCTGTATTTTTCACGGTTCCCGGAGCCGACGAGACTGTACGCCCAACCCGGAGCCGTACCTCGTGAAGTATAGGGTATCTTCGTATCGCGACCGAACCGGTTCTCACCCATGATCCGGAGTTCCTTCAATTTCATGCCGTCCGGAATTTTCACTTCGGGCAGCGGCAGGGGACTGCCGTTGCCGTTTTCGGCGGTAAAAACACTGCGATCAAGATCGACCGTAATACAGGCGGTGGTGTCGTTCGTCTTGCACCAGTGCCGGACACGCCGGTCCAGCCGTTCGACCGTCTCGAAGGTGTTTTCCAAACGGGCGTTATTGACCGGTTCCCGGTAATTGACCACGACAAGCGACGCGACCAAAGCCAGGATCGTCAAAACGACCGCGATTTCGATAAGTGTCAGTCCGCGATGGGGTTTCATATCTTTTCTTTAGTTCTTCACCACGAAGGAGTGTAAAGCGCAGAATGCAAAGCGCAAAGATTTTTATTTTAACAATTCAACACTTTGCGCTTTGCACTTTGATCTTTGCGCTTCATCAAACCTTCGTGTCCTTCGTGCTCTTCGTGGTGAAATCAATATTGTCCTGAAATAATATCTGCGTTTTCACCTTCGCCGCCTTCACGACCGTCCGCCCCGTAGCAGATGATTTCATAAGCCGTACTCCGACCCGGACAGTTATACACGTAATCGTTACTCCACGGGTCTTTCGGAACCTTGCTCAACAGCCCGTCGGGGAACTTTGGCGTCTGCTCCACAAGTGCCGCAATCCCCTCCTCGTTCGTCGGGTAACGGTTGTGGACGGCGTAATACGCTTCCAGTGCATCGACCATTTTGGAAATCTCCGCCTTCGCCGCGTTCTGTTTGCTGAGGATCAGATAGCTCCGCACCCGAACCGTCACCAGACCCGCCAGCAAACCGATGATCACGATCACGACCATGAGTTCGAGAAGCGTGAATGCTTTTCGTCCGCGCACTTCACGAAAAGAGACGAACCGTCGTCGTTTTCCTGTGTTTTCACGGGGTGTACGGAAGGAATTTTTACAAAACATTGCCTGCCTCCAAAATCGGTAATATGGTTGCAAATAAAATGAATCCGACAAAAACCGCAAGTGCCAAAATCAAGACCGGCTCAAGGATCGTTGTCAGCCGTTCCGTTGTTTTCGAGACCTGCCGGTCATAGTCCTGCGCAAGCCGGTCCAGCATTTCGTCCAGTCGCCCCGATTCCTGACCGACGGAAAAGACCTGGATCACCGACATGGGAAAGGCGTCCGTCTTCTGCATCGCCGGAGCAATGTCATGGCCGCTGCGCACCGCGTCGGCGGCGTCGAGCAGGGCTTTCCGAATGATTCTGTTCTCCGACGATTTCGCCGTCAGTTCCAAAGCCTGCAAAAACGGAATGCCGCTTTTTGTAAGCGTCGCAATCAAAAACGCAATTCGGGACACCGCCTGTTTCCGTGCCAACAGCCCGAAGACCGGCATTTTCAAAATCAAGGCGTGCCAGAACCATCGGCCACGTTCCGTCCGCAACAGGAAAAACAAACCGGCTGCGATAATCAGCAAACCAATGAAAAATTCCCTGCCATAGTTGACAAACAGATCGCTTGCGAATTTGGCGATCAAGGTCGGTAACGGAAGCGGCTTGCCCGAATCCAGCAGACCCTCAAGCAGCATCGGCAACACGAAGGTCATCATAAAAATCGTCACCGCAACACCGGTCACGGCGACGAAGGCCGGATAGGTCAGGGCCGACGTCACACGATCCCGGAATTGGAGCGAACGTTCCTTGTACTCCGACCAATGCCGAAGCGTCTGGTCGAGTGTCCCGGAACTCTCGCCGACCTCGGTCATGCGAATACAAAGCGGGTCAAAAATTTCCGGTTGCTCCTGCATCGCCTCGGTCAGTGAAACGCCGCTCGAAACACGATCCCGCAACTGCATGAGCGCGACATGAACGAGACGTGGCTGCTGGTGTGCGACGCTCTTCATCGCCTCCAGAAGCGGAATCCCCGTACCGAGCAAGGTCGCCAGTTCGTTCATCACCCCGACGAATCGTGCCGAATAGCGACCCGGTGCGCCCGTCAGAGAAAGACGTGTGCGCGTCGCTTTCTGCTCCGCAATCGACAAGACCCGCAAGCCGCGATCACGCAAGTCCGTCCGCGCCTCGTAGGCCGAGTTCGCCGAATGCGTCCCGGACGACGACACGCCTCTCGAATCCGTCGCTTTGTAGGTGTAAACGGGCATGGGTATGTTACCAGGTTTTACCGCTGAATTCCGGTGTGGGCCGGAAATCGCGGCGGCCTTTGTATTTGATGTTTCGACGACCGTACCAACTGCCATAATACTGGCAATTCGTATCGATCCATGTCGTGACGCGAATCCGTTCTTCCTGAGTCAGCCGGAGGTCGGCATGGTTTGTTTTCCATTGTTCGACACGCTCCTGTTTGTCCGGGTCCGAAAGCCGAATTCCACCTTCCGAGAGCATTGCGGCCAAAACACTGCCATGCGAGCCGAGCGTCTTGGGCGGCAGGTACTCAACGTTGCCCGTTTTGGGATGATGTTCGCCGATGGTCAGACCGACAAGGTCATGATCCATGAACTTTTTCGGTTCATAACGATCCGGAACAAGTTGCTCGTAGGAAACGTTGAACAAACGGGTTAACGCACCGTCGAGCCGTAAACCGGCTTCCGCTTTCTCCATGCCGTGACAGGCGGTACAATGCTTATCCCAGATCGGCTGAACGTCCAAAGCATAATCGATCACCCGCCGGGGCGAAAGATCGCCCGGTTGCGACTGGGGAAAATCCGGTTCTCGAAGCAGAGCCGAAGGAAGTCCGGACTTGGATGATGCAAAAACATCGGGCCGTTTTTCATGACAACCGATGCAGGATCGTATCTCGCCCGGCATCGAATGGATGTAGGTCCGTTCCGTCTGGAGCGAAACATGGTTTTCATCAAGTGCCTGAAGAAAAATATTCGCTTCCGCCGGGACGAGAAAATTCGCACTGCCGTCCTCGTCGACCGGAACAACACCGTGCAACACTTTGAGAACCAGATGCGTTCCCTTCGTGATCACGGCATGTTGCTGGCCGTATTCATCGTCGAAATCCCAGCGGCGGGCACTCCACGGACGCGGCACCTGTTCCAGAACCCGCAGGTATTTCACCGTTCCGCGCGGGATACTACCAAGGCCGTGATAGACGTCGGACACGATCAGTTGCGCGAGTTTCTTTTCGGCCAATTCCGGATTGGACATATCCGGCAACACGGGTGGAACCGGACGCTTTCGGATCGGCATCGGATTCCAACATGAAATCTTCTCGTCCCGATAAACCGGTTCGACGTTCCCCTGCGCATCAAGCAGATAAATTCCGTAACCGTTCGGGGCATTGCACCTCGCTCCTTTTGGCTTATGCGAAACGAGAAACAAATCCTTCGTGAGCGGAAAAACTTCCTTGAAAAGCGGCCCCTGTCCGGTACGGTCGATATACCACTGGCCGGTTGCCGGATCAAGGAATTCCCAGCCGACCTCTTCCTTGATCGTGACATAAGGCGTCATCGACTCCATGCGCCCGGCGGTTCGAATGTCACCATTCGTATCAACCCGTAAAATCGGGCCCATCGCCGTATAGGGCGAATGCGGTCCACCGGTGAAGATGAACCAACCGGAATGACCGAGAATCTCACGGCCATGCTGAAACGTCGGCGGCAAGGCGATATTGTTCCCGAAAATCTCAACGGTTCTCGTCCCATCCGGCCACATCGCCCAAAGTGCCTTCACGCAGACACTCCCCTTGTCAACGTATTCCCAACGGGTATAGAGAATCCGTCCGTCCGACATCACGACCGGCGACGATTCACTCACGGGGCTGCCCGACAGTTTTTTCAGGTGGGTTCCGTCCGGCGAGCAGCGATATAAAACCGTCGTCGTGAGCATATCCGGAGCATCACAGGCGATCCCGTATTGACAACGCGTCGACGTAAAACAGATATCGCCGTCGGGCAGATAACAGGGACTCAGGTCGTCCGTCCCGTGATGATACCAGTTACGGTATAAATTGATAATCCGATCTTCGTTCCCGGGCGACGGGAGGACTTGTCGCAGACCGGTTCCATCAATTCCAACCTCGTAGAGCCGGTATCCTTCGTCGGGAGAACGCTTCCATGCGAATACGACTTTTTTTGCATCGAAATCCAGGTCGAAACGCTCAAACACACCGCCCGTCAAATCGGTGCAAAGTTCGGTCGTCTCACCGCTTGCCAAATCCAGCACGCAAAGATTTCCGCCCGGCAAAAAGGCACTGTTGGCATGTTCGGCATAGTAGTTCGTGGCCGTATAGGGAAACCGTTTGACGAATAGTATCTTGTCGATGCCCTGTTCGCGCAAACGTTCCCGTCCCGGACGAAACTCGTCGGCTGAAAGTGTCGTGGTCAGGAAGATAACGAATAATATCAGCGTGCGCATTTGAATCTTTACCGTCAAGGGAACGGAGAATTTTGCCTTTCCATTTTCGACACATGGAAAAATCAGGGAATCTCATCGGACGATTGGTCTTCCGACATGACCGGCAACTCCATCGTGTCCGTTGTGTCGTCGGCGTCGGTCTTGTCGATCAGGACGGCACACAAGTCGACTTTACGTCCGTAATTCTTGTCGATCTTCACGAGCCAGGTTCCCGGTCCGGTCAGGGCGAAACGTTCGTAAATGCCGTCCTGAAAATCGACAACACGGCTGCGGGCGAGCGGTTCGGTTTGGGCTGCCCATCCGTCGGCTTGTCTGCCGGGTTCCTGCCAGTCGTTTTTTGGGATTCGTATCTTCGATGCGGGCATGTTGGAAAACACTTCGATCAGGTAATCCCGTGTTTCCTTCGTTTGACTCCGGTTCGGCTCTGGGTCGGCGAAGTACAAACTCAATTCATGGCGACCCGGTTGGTTCAACTTCACTTCACACCAGAGATGCTGACCGTCCGCCGTGCGCGGAACCGTATCGCCCGTACTGCTCCAGCCCGTCAAAGCCTGTTCCGTCGAATGATCATGGTCATGATCGTCTCCATCGTGGTGGTGATGGTGAATCGAAGACAACGTAACCCGTTCGAGCGGACGTGTCCTGTTGCCGACGTTCCCGACAAACAGCCTGACCTGACAGGCGGTTTCATCGAATGCGACCAGTCGGTCGTGCGGCATTTCGCCGCCACCGATCAGGGTGTATGCCTTGCCGTACTTGCCGGACCACGGATTCAAGGTCGTTCGATTCTCGCCAAGAAAAACGACACCGGGATCATCGGTTTTTCTGTCCGGTTTTTCCGTGGTCTTTGCAGGATAAGGAACCGGAAACACCTGTTGCGACGCTGTTCTTGCGGGCTTGGACAGCGTCGTGACACCCTGCGGACGACCGGGACATTCCATTTTTTCGAGCGAACCGGTGGAGGAAGCGAACAGAATTCCGGAACCGGCAAGCGGTGTCATCGCAACAATACTGTCGACCTTCGTACCGTGGAACCGGCTTGATTCCGTAGCGATTTCGTCCAGGAATTTCCGTTGCGATTCCGGATCGCCGTTCTTTGGCAGAACATTGCAATGGAACGACGAGGGTTTCAGAGCGATGCAACCGAGCGATGAGGTTCCCACCCAAAACATTCCTGATTCGTCTTCCACAAGCAAAGTGATATGATCTTCAGGTGCAAGTTCACCGAATCGAGTACGTGGAAGCTCCTTCCATCCGTGCGGGGTTCCGGCGAAAAGACCGCGCATCTTGTCTCCGTAATCGCGTCCGCGCAGGAATATCCACGTTTCACCGTTGTCCCTGCTCCATGCCAGCCCCGCCGACGTACCTGCCCAGACGGTGCCGCCAGAATCGATCAGCATGGCGTTGATCTGGTTCGATGGCAAACCTTCGCCGCAAGGGGCGAGCGGCACCGGCGAAATCTCCGGGGCGGAACCGGGGCCGAATCGTCGCGGAGCCGTGATGTGTTTACCGACTTGAAAATGATCGGCGTCGTCCCGATCCAACCGGATGAGGCCGTGGCAGGCCGTACCGACGAAAAGATCGCCATTGGCGTTGAAGGCAAGGGCGGTCGGTTGAACGATCCCGAAATCCATGTCCAGCCAGGTCTCCTTTTCAGTATGATAACCGATCACGCCGCGATCCGTTGCCAGAGCGACGATGCCATCGACCGGCGAAACCCCGATGGCGGGAATCCGCTCGCCGATTGCATAATGCTGCCACTGTCCGTCGTTCCGCACGAATAGGCCGTTTCGTGACGTACCCGCCCAGAGGCGACCGTACCCGTCCACGGTCAGCGAACGAATCGCCGCGTGTTCGAGTTCTTCTGGCGTTGCGATGGCTACCGCGTCCAATCCGGTGGTCTCGTAGCGGTAAATGCCATGACCGTCCGTCCCGATCCAAATGACACCATCACCGTCGTTGTAAAGACAAGAGATGTTCTTGATATCAAACACCACCCGTTCGGCGGTGAGCGGTGTTCCTTCATTGTATTTCAGCGGACGGGCACCGAAAAAGACAAAGTAAGCCACTTGGACGATCAACAAAACAACAGCGATCCAAAGGAGGGATAATAAAATTCGGCGCATCATTTCCTCAAAGTTCGTTTTCGTTCAATTTCGGGAGATTGTCCTGGTCTCTCAAACGATTGGCATCGTCGAGCGACACGTTGTAAATGAAAATCGAATCACCGATTCGCTTGACCGGTTGCAAGGGATGAAACCAGTCGTAATCATGGTCAGCAGCATAAAGGTCATTCGTACCGAGCAAATACCAGCCCGGTCTCGGCCCGATCCGGAGTTGTTCATCCCACAGGCCGGTCGGCATTTGGCCCGGTTTCCAGTGCGGCGGTTGACCGACACTGGCAATACCGAGCGTTTCAAGTGGGAAAATCCCGGAAAAGGCAATGTGAAGCGGCCTCGCTTCAGGATGCTCGTCAAGCCAGTCTTTCAATTCGTACAAATCCTGTCCCCAATCCATGTTGCTGCCGAGCAGCGGCGGTTTTTCACAAAACCTTGTCAACTCGTTCGTGTAAGACATCATGTATGGAAAGCAAAACAGACTGGATACGGTATAGGTCGTTAATAAAATGGAAAGCACAGAAGCCACGGAGAGTCTTGTGAGACGCTTCATGCTTCTTTCTGTAACCTCGGATGTAAAAATTTTCCCGATCCGACTGATCCAAAGATAAATGAGCGGCAGCGCAGGGAGGATATAACGAGTGTGGAGCGAAAAACCGCTTTGCATACTGACGAACGCGAACATCGCAACAAGCGGCAACAACAGGATCAGTTCGTCACGCCAACTTGCCCGAAACGGTACAAAACCAAAGAGGACAAGTGCCACAACCGATAACAGTGAAAAGGCAAGCGGTTCCTTGAGCGGTAGGGCGATCAGATAATAGTACCACCAACCGTGATCGGAGTGTTTTCCCAAAAGATACGACGGCAACCCCTGTTCAAAATCAATCCGCTGGGTATCGATTCCCTGCACAAATTCTTTCGGAAACGGTACGGGAACATTTTTGAATGTCGAATGTGGCAAGCCGGTCAACGATCGGCTGTGGAATTGATAATCACGAAGCGGCCGGAACGAACCGTCGAAAAAGTAGCCCGCGTTGAGTGTCAGCAAACCGAATCCCACAATGACGGTCATTTGCACACAGGATTTCCAGTGGAAACCGTCAAAAGCGGACAAGATCAGCCACAGGAGCGGCCAGATGCCAAAGGCGATGATCCAAGTCGTTTTGACGAGCGGCAACAGACCGAGTCCGAGTCCCGCGAGCACCGCTTGGAGCCAGGTCGAACCGAGCAACCATCGTCGCAGTGCATACAGGGCAACCAGTCCCAGCGAAGCGGCGGCAACATCAGGACAGATCGTCGCGCCCCAGCCGAGGATGAGCGGTGAAAATGTCCAGAAAATCAGGAAGACGAAGCCGGAAAAATCGCCGAACAACTCTCTCGCCAGAAGAAATCCAAAAACACTCCCAAGTAAGACAAGAGGAATACAAACGGCACGACCAAAAAAGAAACTTTTGCGAATGGTGTCGGCATCGTTCGCCTTGACCAATGCAACACCCGTCGCCCATTCGGAACGTTTTACTCTGTCGTTCGAATAATCGCTCCAATCGGTTTGAGGGGCGGCGAACTGCGCAACCGCCGGACCGACAAGCATGCGCGTCAGCGGTGGATTGACGTGGAATAAATCATATTCACCCGTTTCGTAAAACCGTAACGCCGCCGCGATATGACCGAGTTCCGTCCGGTTCGGACTCGTCATCCAGTCCAGACGCAAAAGCAAAGATGCTTGCACGATCAGTGCAAGTATCAAAAACGGTGTCCGAATGTCGTTGAATCGTTGGCCTGTCATGCCGCCTATCATAGTCAACATCATCCAAAATTACAAGCCTTTCATCTGCCGGGATGGAAAATCCATGCGTTTTGTGATAAAATCCGGGGGGTCCGCTCGAATTCACCATGATTTTTCACCACGAAGTTCACGAAGAACCACGAAGTTTTTATCAACAGATGGTACAGATGTTTTTCAAAAACCTCTATCTGTGGTCATCTGTAAAATCTGCTGATAATTTTCTCTTTGTGGTGAAACCAAACCCCGTTAATTTGAGAAGCATGAAACAATTTCTTTCCTATCGATCTCTTCGTTTTCCCGTGGCGGCAGTCCTGATTTTTGCGGCTCTGACGAAGGTATGGCAAACCGCGACCGAACCGGCGGACGGGATGCCCTGGCTCGCAATGGGGCATGTCCTCTTCGAGTCGGGACTCACTCTTCTGCTTCTTTCCGGCATCTGGCCGCGTCTGGTCAAATGGGCAACCATTATCGTTTTTGCGGTCTTTTTTTGCGTGGCCGTGCATCTCGCCATGAAATCCGCCGCCTCGTGCGGCTGTTTCGGTAACGTTCAGGTCGATCCGAAAATCACGGCCGGGTTGGATGCACTTATCGTTTTGTTGTTGATTCTTTCATCCGCTGAGAATCAATGGAAACGTCCGTCACGAAAGCAAGTGATGTTTGTTGCTGTGGGAATGTTTTTTGCCTTACTGTTATTGATCCCGATGTCGCTCCATCCTCCGGTTCAACGTGTCGATCACGGTACGGTGGTCGATGAAACTCTACAACAAGATGAAACCCCACAACAAACGGACGATTCGGATCGTAAGGCGGAACCACCCTGGACAAGTTACATGCCACGGGACTTTCAGATCGGATACGTCGAACCAAAAAGTATCCACCGGTTCACACTCGAAATCGCCAATCCGACCGATCAAACCCTGCCCCTTGATGCCGTGGAAACCGAATGCGAATGTCTCCTCGTCGTCGAAAAGCCGGAGCATCTCACGCCGGGCAAGTCGCCCCTGACACTGGAATTCACAACGCCGGACATCGTCGGTTCCTACTCGAAAACGATCACGGCAGTTTCCGGCAGTCAACGATGGACGACACGTTTCCACGCCCGGGTCGACATGCCGCTCTCCACCGATCCGGAAACACTTGTCTTTACGTTAGGCGAGACGGAACAGCTGTTCACAATCAAAAACGACGGAAGAGTTCCGGTTCGCCTGCTCTATGCGACCACATCGCCACCGATCTGTGGAGTGAAAATCGGAGCGGAACCCATACCCGCCGGGGAAACGCTCACGCTTGCCGTAACTTTACTCGAACCTCAAGCCAGGCAAACGGCTGTCCTCCATATCAATACCAACCACAAGCATCAAAAGATATTACGCATTCCGATTCATGTCGTTGAGTAATCAATCAAAACGAACGGCCTTGACTTGACGTAACTCCGACAATTTGTGGCCCAAAAACATAATAGACAGTTTTATTTATTTTGACTGCTTTAACTGTCTAAAATCGTTGTTGTATTCACAACTTGTTATGCTGAAAAGATTTTTCACGAGGAAGCCACACTGCTCAGAGGAAGTGTGTATTTTACCCACATTATCTTGTTTCACATCATTTTAAACTCTCTATCAAGAAAAGAATATCTTTCTATAAATTTCTTGAAAAAGAGTTGAAATAACAGGCAAAGTCTGCTACGATACTCATAATGAAAGAGCCGTGCATACCGCTCACGATTTCGATTTTGACATTTTTTGAGGAGATTTTCCCATGAGAAACCGAATCGTTTTGTTACTCGTTGCGACTCTGATGTTCAGTGGAACGTTTGTCGTACTTCAAGCCCAAATGAACTCCGGGAAGAACAATTCTTCCGAATCCGCCCGCGTCGATCTCAAGACACAGACTTTGGTTGGCAAGAAACTCTTACGAACTGAAGACGGACCGGACGGCAAGAAAATTTTTCATTATGTTTATCGTGTGCAAGCTCAGGCGGCGGAAAGGGATATACCCCGTTTCACGGTTGATCCTCAATTCAATATCTCCTATAAGCAGAGCGGATTCCAGGAAGGGGATTCCGTCACGCTTCGTTCTACGAATACGGAATCGGCAACCGATTCGCCCATCTGGGTTTATGACGTTGCCTACGTCGGCAGCGGAACCCGCTCGCTCACTTTTTCAACCTCCGGCAGTGTCATGGCACCGATGTTTGCAACGGCCGACGGCGAAATGGACCCGTCTGATCCGAACTTCCATTGCAAAACATGCAACCACTATGACGCTTCGCAATGCACCGCCGCATGCCGCTGTTGCTGTTCGACCGGCAACGAAAACTGCAACTGCCCCGGTTGCCAGTACAAGAATCCGCGATGCTTTGCTTGTCCCGTCGGATGCAAATGCAGTCACTGCGTTTGCAGTTGCGATGGTTGCATGACCCAGAATCCTCGCTGTTTGGCCTGCCCGGTCAAGTGTACCTGCGAACATTGCAGATGCAAGTGCGAGGAAAACATTGACCATCTCGGTCGTTGCGGTTGCATGATTTGCAAGCAAAGGCCGTTCGTCTGCGATTGTGAATGTCACCGGGATTGCCGGTAGTATCTTGTGAAGTTTGAACCTCCTTGTGGTATGATATACACGCCCCCACTATCCCTGCTTATTCGGAGATTTTCCATGCGCTTTCTACTTTTGATTCTTTTGACTGCGGTCATGTTGTCGGTGCCGCCTGTTTTTGCTCAGACCAAACGCGCCGATGCGGAAAAATTGTACCAGCAGCTTCGGCAATCGTTCCAGCAACTGCTTGGGACCAATCCCCAAGCGGCGGAACGTGAAAAAATCCGGTCCATTGAAACATGGCTCCAGCGTAACGATTGGCAGGAACTGTCGGTCAAGGATCAGGCATGGCTTTGCGACACAATCTCCGGTCCCGATCAGATCGACAAACGGGCATTTTCCGTGCGTTGGACCGGGACAATCAGGGTTCCTGCAACGGGATCGTACTCCTTTGCACAACTGGCCATGCCGGGGGCGGAAGGATATTTCAAACTCTGGATCAACGATCAATTGATTCTCGACAACGCCACCGAGTCCGAAAATGAGGATGACGATGCCGCCGTTCAAAAATCGCAACAAAGTGAAGCCGTCCCGCTGACCGCCGGAACCCCGGCTTCGTTTCGTTTGGAATATGTCCGGACTCCCGTCAAACCGATGCCGGGCGTGATGCGGCTTCCCGGTTTCCCGGCGGCGGTGCTGGCCTGGCAATCCGAAGTCCTCGAACAGCAAGTTGTTCCGACAGGCGTTTTCTTTACGGCCACAGACCCTCAGCCGGGGCTCACGGGCGAATACTTTGCCGATACGACCTTCACCAAGCGGGTGGTGGTGCGGATCGATCCCAATATTGATTTCATGTGGGATGTCGGTCGGGTCGCAACGGAGTATCGCGGTTCCCAGCGGGAAATCGTTTCTCAGGCGGTAACGAACATCACGGCACCAGGCTTTTTGAACACGCTTGACGCCGATGATGCAAAGGATTTCATTCAGGAACAACTCCCCGTCCTGTTCGGCACAATGACCGCTTCGGAGCGAATTGCCGTCTTGCAGGTCGTCACCGAGAAACCGGAATTGCTCAAATTGATGACTTTCACCCAGATGTCCGGTGCTTTGCGCTGGTATTCAATGTTATCGGACAAGGCTCCAGCCGTTGACCTTTTGGTCAAGTGGAGTCAAACGACGGTTCCGCCGCTCACGCAACCGGGCTTTGCTCCGGGACGCAGTCCGGGCGGATACCTGACTCAAAACGTCGAACCGTATTTCCGGTTGGCACGGCTCTTCACGGGAGACGATATTGACCAAGTCATCGAATTGCTTTTGGAACATGTCGCCAATGAAGATGGAAGTTGCAATCTGACATTGGCTTATGTGTTGAGTTGTGTTTGCCGCATTGCCGGAAAGCCGAAAATCATGGCTGACCTTACCGATGCACATCTCTTGGGCGAAGACAATGAGCAGAACCCCGGTGATATTCAAGCAGGCTGGTTTATCGCCGAAGCCTTCAAATATGAAACAGTTTACAGTAACGAATTCAAGCCGGGAGCGGGTATCAGGCCGATCGAAAAAGGGCTTGAGGTCGTACAGAGTCCCGAAATGCGGTTTCGGTTGATCGGAGAACTGGTCTCACGTCTGGTCGCTCTTGATCGTTCCGATGAGGCACGTTCTCTGGTTATGAGCGTTCGAGACCAATTTGCCGACGAGGATAAGCAGGTTCAAATGGATGCCTGGCTCGTGACGGGCGAGGAAGTCAAAAAATACTACACGGATATCCGCATCGCAAAAGCGGAGGAAGCGGATACGTTCGTCATGGACGAATATGCCGCAGAACTGAAACGCCGGGCCGACATCGCCGAACAACGGGGAGAACAGGTCAGCCTTCAGCGATATCAAAAGTCCATCGCATCTATTAAAAAAATGCAAGAGGAAAAAGAAAGAGCAAAGCAAGAGACAAAGAAAGATTAGTCCCGGTTTGAACAACATTCATTTCACGTACACATCAAATAACAGCCCTTCGATATTGAGGTTTGCCATGCATCGACAGTTCTCCATAATTCTGTGTTTTTTCTTGTCACTTGTGCTTCTAATCCTTGTCGGTGTCCTCGCGATTCAAGAGGTCGTACTCGCTTCCGGGCACAATCCTGGGAGTGGTACTCCGCCTCCGTCAACACCACCGTGTACGACTAAATGTTGTGGAGGTGGAGGCTTCGGAGGTGGTGGCTTCGGAGGTGGTGGCGGAGACTTCGGAGGTGGTGCTATCCTACCTTTTGCTGCCGCTTCTTCCAACCCCATTCACTTGATGAATGGCTCTGTCATTGAAAACGAAACGGACCTGTTCATCAATGGACCGCTCGGCGGGTGGCGGCATCAACGCAGCTACAACAGCATGCTTGATACAAGAACGTACAACAATCCCAATTATAATATTCAGGGCCGTCGATGGACCGGAGGAGCTCAAGCCATATACCTCCGACAACATAGCGAGAACGACACGATGGAGCTTTTCTTGACCGCAACGAGCCGATATGTGTTCAAGGACAATAATCCGGGAAAAGTCAATGGGACTTATACCGGCCCGGACGAGTTCAATGCCACGTTGACAAAGTCCGTTGCTCTCAGCTATCTGGTTTATACGCTGACGTTTCCCAACTCCGGTGAAGTCTATATTTTCAAAGAAAAAGACCCGATGGACCCATGTTGGGGAATCACCGGTGCTCAGAGCGACATCATTCCATTGGTCGAGCGAACCAATCTGACCTACCTGACGCAAGGTCTGATCGGTGAGACCTATTCCTACGATAATAATCAAAAATTGGCTCTTGTCGTCACGGCCTCGCCTCAATCTTATTTCATCAAATACACCTATTACGCGACGGGTGGTGCCAGCGGGTGTCTCAAGAAAATTGAGGTTTTCGACGGCTCCCCTTCGGACCTCGATGGAAAAATCGCGGAAGCGGAGTACCTTTACGCCGATGGTCAAATTATGTCGAACTATTACAATGATGTGGAGGCATTGGGTGATCTGGTCCAGGTCCGGGTCTCCGAACTCCTGACAGACGGCGTGACGTGGGATCACAAATATACGCAATACCGCTATTACCTTAATTACATTCCCGACGGTTTTTATCAGTTGGAAAGCGTTCTGGAACCGGAGGCCATTGAACGAATCATGGCCGAAAACAGCGAAATTACCAAGCCGGAAGACCTCTTCAATTATAACACCGACCATGTTCTTTCCGGTAGTAAGAAGACGATTTCCGATTACTCGGCGAGATCGTTCACTTATTTCGAAACTGCGGGCGACATGGCGATGTCGATTTATGGCGGTAAAGCCCGTGACGTAGTGCCGACCCATCCCCATCTCAGCTTCGTCCAAAGTGAAATGGTCAATACCGGCTGCACCTCCTGCGGCGGTTCGACGAACAGCGGCTTGATTCTCAACTATTACTACATGACGCTCAATAACGAAAAAATACCCGATGAAGGTGAGCAGGGCGATCCGAACATTGTTGTCTATCTTACCGTTGAGGACACAAAAACAGCGTCTGAAATATTTGTAAAACGCACGGTCTACGCCATGAACTGGCAGGGAGTCGAACTGCGCAGAGCGGTTATTGAAAATCCGAACGTGGCGAAGTTGAACGTTGTTTGTACCTCGAAAATTTTGAATGCTAACGGTATGGTCGTCGAAAACCGTTCTGCCGATGCCCATGCTTTAGTAACGAACAGTAGTGCACTCACGCAATTCCTCAATCCATATAACGGCAGCAATTGGACAAACGATCAGGCCACGTTGGAACAATCGAAGGGAATGATCAGCATCACCGAATACGATGCCACGGTCAAGAAACCGAGTGGCTTCAAAGTGAAAATCGGTTCGAGCGGACCGGCTTACTACGTTAATGCAACGGATTATAACGCCCAGGGACATGTGCTTGCCCAATATGCCTATCCCACTCAGACGACCGATCGCGATGATGATCTCAACCGGGTGAAAACGACGTCGTTTATGTACATCTCCTTGTGGGAGGACAATTTCAAAAAAGCGATCAAGACGGAGATGGTCCTCACCGCCCTTGTTCCAACATCCCAAAATGGTCCGAATCTTGCCGCCTATACACAAAATTATTACGACTCTTACGGCAAACTTCGCTGGACACGTGATCCGCTCGGCGTCGTGACCTATTACGGCTATCACCCGACCACGATGCAATTGACGCTCAACGTGCGCGACGTCAACACGTCCTCTTTACCCAGCAGCATCACGACGGATACTGATGATATTGCCGCTTGGACGGGCGCGGCCCCGTTCCAGCGAGCCAGCAGCGGATTGGATACGGCTCTCAATCAAACGTCAACGACAGGCTATGACAAGCGAGGACGTGCGTATGTCCAAACCGGCCCGGACGGCGTGGCAAACTACATTGTGCATGATGCAAAAAAATCCATGCAATTCTCTGCATGGGACAGTACCACCAACAAACCACTCCTTCCGATCAGTGTGACCGAAACGAATGCGGCCGGAAATGTGATTGCTTCGTATCAGTTGCCGCCCACCGCCGTCACAGTCAAGAACGGCAAACCGACCGGTGTCAACCCTGCCGCCGTCAAAAATACGCTCACACGTTACAACTACAACGTGCGAGGTAGGTTGGAATCCGTTGACAAGTATCATACGATTCCCATGTCCGGACTGGGTACGCTTGGCACACATTATTACCAAACCGTCAGTTTCTACGACACTCAAGGTCGTGAGGCCGCCACGGCACAATATGTCGCGAGCAACAAGTGGCAGGTGAGTGCTGTCCGGTTCGACTGGCGGGGTCGTACCATCGAGTCGCTCATGGGGGTGGCCACCACTCTGCCCGTGAATTACACTGCAATTTGCAGCACGAACGGTGTGTTCGCAAGCTATCTCAAAACGGTCGCCAAATCGGAGTTCGACGCTTCGGGTAAGCTCATTCGGGCACTCCGTTACCACGGTGCGAATGATTATACCGGAACTCGTTATCATTACGATAACTGGAATCGCACCCGATCTGCCGTTGGGTTTTCGGTCAATGGCACGACCGAAGTGCCGTTCGGCCCCTATTTAGTCAATGATTATGACTGGTCTGGACGTGTGATCGCCTCGGCGAGTTTTGAAAATGTACCGACTTGGTCAACCGTCGTGGCCAACGTGGATTATGCCGCCAATACGACCACGTCACGCAAAACGCTCACCAAGAATCTTTACGACACACGCGGTAACATGTACCGTGAGGAAGTGTACCAGATTACCTCAACGGGTACGATGGGCACGGCCATGACGGTCAACCATTATTACGATAAACTCGGACGCCGAGTCGCTTCGCAACAGACTGCCGGGCTTGGCACGGAAACCGCTTACGATGCCTTGGGGCGTGCTTATCAGACCCGTTCGGTTAAGGCACTCGCGGCAACGAAATATTCGTCGGGTAACTATCAGTACATTGCACCGGTTCCTAAATCCGTGCTGTCGTCCATGACAGGAGGTGCGGCGGGTGTTTTAGCTATCAATCATGCGGAATACTACGATACCACCGGGAATGAAATCAAGCGTTTCACGCTTGACCTGAACGCAGGCGATACGACAGGTATCAATCTTTCGACCAACAATTACGTCCGGCGTTCACTTTACAGTTGGTACGATACTGCAGGACGACTCACGACACAAGCCGATTATGGTTCCGGTGCTGCTACTTGGGTCTATGCCGCCGCTCCGACGCGACCGACATCTGCGCCGACCGCTTTCAATGCCGTCAACTGTCTCGTCACTTGTTTATCGTACAATAGTACCACAGGCAGACTGGAAACCACCATTGATCCCAAAGGAACGCAGAATAAAACCTTCGTTAATGCCTTGGGGCAAACGCTGTTCACAGTACAGAACTTTATGAGTTTTGTGAATCTAACCTCATCGGGAAATGTAGCAGCGGATAAGGACGTTGCGACCGCTTACACCTACAATGGGTTGGGGAATATTGAAACACTAACGGCTGTCAATTCGACGACCGGCAATCAGACCACAAAGTATTTCTATGAAGATTTGGTGAACGCCGCGTTGGAAACCTCGGTGATCTATCCCGATTCAAATGACACAGATTCATCCCCGTCCAGCACCGATCAGGTCAAGACGACTTGGTGTCTTGACGGCAACGTGAAAACCCGCACCGATCAAAACGGCACAACGCACACCTACCTTTACGACGTGCAGCGTCGTGAAACTACCGATGAGGTGACCACGCTTGGTAGTGGTGTCGATGGCACGGTACGTAAGATCACGAGAATCTACAACAGTTTCGGGGCTTTGGAAACCATCAGTTCGTGGAACGCGTCGAATGCTGTGGTCAACCAAAATCACTATGTATACGACACGAACCAGCGGCTTGCGAGAATTTACTCGAACCCCTCCGGTGTCGTCAATACAAGTTCAACGCCGTATATTGAATATACGTATGATGCTGCAAAGAATCTGCGAACGATGTCAATGAAATACCCGTCCGGTGTAACGGTCAACTATAGTTATGGTATTTCCGGTAGCATTGACGACCTTGCATCTCGCCCTGTGACAGTTTCAAATTCAAACACTGGCACAACGTTTGTGAGCTACCAATACACCGGTTCCAGCCAACCGATGCAAACGACCTACAATCAACCCGGTCTGTCACTTGATTATGCGAGTGGCGGTCTCGACCGTTATGGGCGGATCAGTAACCACGCATGGAAAAAAGGTGCGACGGATGTTGTAAGGATTCAACATGGGTACGACTACAATAGCAACCGCACGTACCGCAATGATACAGCGGCACTTGCGAGCGGCAAAAACTTCGACGAGTTGTACGCCTATGACGGTATCAACCAATTAACCGACATGCAGCGTGGTCAGTTGGATGCGGCGAAAACCGCCATCGCCTCCGGCAAAAAGAACTATCAGGACAATTTCACCTTCGACAAAACCGGCAACTGGTATACCTACAAGCAGGATACGACCGGTGCCGGCTTCAGCCTGACGCAAGGGCGATCACATAGCAAGGCCAACGAGATTTTGGTAGTTGGGGGTGCTACAACACACGTTGGAAATGATGCAAACGGCAACATGACCAAGGTTGTGAAACCGGACAACTGGGGTGCCAATTTTACATTGGTTTACGACGCTTGGAACAGATTGGTACAGGTCAAGGATGGTGTGACTGTTGTTGCGACGTATCAATACAACGGCCTGAATCATCGCGTGAAAAAGGTTGCGAGTGACGTCACGCGGTACTTCTACTTCAACGAACAATGGCAATGTCTCGAAGAACGCGTCGGAGCAGCAACCACGGCGGATGCTTTGTACATCTGGGGACTGCGGTACATCGACGATCTGGTTATGTATCGCAAAGGCTCAACCGATTACTACTCCATCGCCGACCCCAACTGGAATGTTGTTGCTCTGACAAACACATTCGGTGTCGTGCAGGAACGTTACACCTATTCCGCCTTCGGGAAGGTGAATTTCTTCGATGCGGCGTTTGCAGTGCGTTCGACGTCAAGTTGCAATGTAACCCGCACGTTTACGGGACAAGTGATTGATGCCGAAACAGGCTTGATGCTCTATCGGAACCGAGTGTATCACCCGACGCTGGGGAGATTTCTCCAAAGGGACCCAATCGGATATAAGGGACGTGATGTGAATCTGTATCGGTATGTGGGGAATGCTCCTCAAATATCCTATGATTCATTCGGATTAGCTTGCTGTTCAAGATCACCTAATAAATCTTGTTGTAGCAAATCTGGTTTTGATCAACTTTTTAGCGTAATGGGTTACAAAGATGTTTATGCTTGTGCGAATGATGTACTCAAAGATGTTTGGTGGATGGACGTAATTAATGGGAATACTGTTGGAGCAGGGGCCGGAGCAGGAGGCGTTCTAGTTGGAGGTGGATTGGGTGCAGGATTGGGGTTAGCACCCCCGGTTGGTTTTGCTGGTGGTTATCAATATGCCATGCGAATTTGCATGGCTTGGATATGCAAAAACCCGACTCCGGCTCCCTGTTCTTGTATTTCCGACGGATGGGTTTATGATACATGGAAATGTGATTGTGGCCCGAATGGAGTTATTATGAATGGTGGCTTTGATAGATACACCAATTTTCCTGGTAATGGTCCGAATGATGGAAATTATTGGCGATCACGTTGGTGGTAATAATTCGGATTGAGTTCGATTACGCAGGAAGGAGTTTATTGCTATTGTAAAACTCCTTCCTGTATGAATTTTATCTTTTGTTAGGTACAAAAATGAATATGAATGAACTTCGGCAGTATTTTCTATTTGTATTAGCTATGGTATTCCCTGCTTTGGCGTATGGGGCACTTGTTCATTTGATAACAATGGAAAGTGAATTCCCATGGGTTATACCTTTTTCCTTCGGAGTATCTATTTTATATATTAATATTAGAATTGTAGCCGAATTGGGTAAAATTGAAGATGTTTCTAGCTTCAGTACGCTGAGATATAGAATCTATTACTTTGTTTTTTCATTCATCGTCTTTGTTTTTTACTTAATTGGATTGTTTATTCTGCCTGTGCTTGTCCACACCGTGTTCTACTGATGTTGTCCACTGTGATTGTCCATCGACTTTGGAACAGGAGGAGCTAATCCATGTGTTGCTGTGGTTATTAAATGCGATGATGTCGTTTATGTTTATCACTATGCGGGACCTAATCGTCCTGCCTCATACCCCGATATTAAGAATCAAAGTAATTGTAGCGCCGTTGTTTGCGGTGGCTCTAAAGACGATGATCGCTATGGAAGGAGTTCACGATGTTTGAAACGCGCCCTTATTGATTCGCTTAAAAAACAAGGAATTAAAATTGATGGCGTTTTCAGTGATTCCGCTTGTGGTTGGTCGAATATTGAGGGTAACGAAGGGTGGTATCATGGCTATTGACCATCATATATTATTTGAATACATATAGGTCAGATGTTAGAATTATGTGGCATTGTTGAATAAATTTGTTGATTCAACAATGCCGAACTATGGTAGTTTTGTCTCTACTTGTTTCACTGGGAGTTTTATTTCAATATGCGACGCTTGTTAAAAAAATACCTGTTTTTGGTTTTCCCTATCATACTATTGTTGTTAATATGGCTTGTCATAGAAATTGATTTTTTACGCACCGCTGCCAAAAACATGAATTGTCACGGAAAAATGTCGCAACTCACGCTTATGTTTAACAATCATATTGTCCTATTTAAAACTTTTCCACCTGTTGCAATAATAGATGCAGATGGCATTCCGTTACATTCTTGGCGGATGATGTTATTTAAAGATAATGAAGAATTCGATTTATATGGCTACAATTATGATGAAATATGGAATTCTACAAACAATATAGAGGCAATAAAAAATATTGACGCTGATAAGTTTGGGGCATTTCGGAAATTTTATTGTCCATTAAATGAAAAAAAAGGAGTGGCAAACTATGTTGCAATCGTCACTGATTCAGGTCAATGGTACACAACATTGTGTGACGAATCGTTTTCGCAAGAAGTTTTGCTTGTTATCTGTGACAGTTTTTCCAAAATTAAAGTAGCCGAACCGAAAGATATCACGTTAGAGCAGGCATGGTGTATATTTAAAAGAGAAAGTTCTAAAAAAGACATCTTGGGGAGAAATATGCGGAAAAACATAGGAGTTTTCTGGAACTTTGATGAAAAAAAGGTAGTATGCCGTGAATATACTCGTGAAGATTTATTGCTTTTGCAGTCCTTGTCCAACGGTCGTTCTACCCCTGAAAATGAGGCGTCAAATACCCAGACCGATCAAAATTGATGCTCATTTTACGGCATGAAATAGATATGAGTGCCTGAACAAGTGCCGTACAGAATGTCACGTTTTGCCGCGAAATGTCGTAATTCTTTTCGCGTCAAACCTGAAAAACGGCAAAAATTTATTGCCATAAACTTAAACAATATAAAGAGTTAAAGACACTTGCATTCGTTTTTGAAACTTGCACATTGTGTAGTCTCTTAATCCGTGGGTCGTTGGTTCGAGTCCAACAGGGGGTATTTTTTATTTGATGTAAGTCTAAAAACGTCAAGTATTTACAGCGAAAAATTATCGTTTCGTTAATGTTTTTTGATAACTGTGCAATGTTTGGGTGACCGCCAGGGTGCCGACAAGTTCGTCGCAAAAAGTGCAACCCTGCAGGGTGAGTTGAAACAGGACTTGCCAACGTAAACCACTATAACCGCCCGTGTTGCCCACGTTTACGCCGTGTGGCGAGCTTGGTAAAATGTAAACGATCCAGGAACTGCATGGGTTGACAAAACGTGGAGAATTTTATCCGCACGGGGTGTGTTATTTGCTTTGTTTTTCCCAGCGGTCGGGGAGCATAT
>Ga0123353_10000516_pt1 | contig 47717 bp, 33 predicted proteins | sample TergutLab28metaG_3_FD_92763 | JGI IMG/M metagenome (GOLD analysis project Ga0123353, IMG submission 92763) | Labiotermes labralis P3 segment gut microbial communities from Petit-Saut dam, French Guiana - Lab288 P3 | ecosystem: Host-associated > Arthropoda: Insects > Digestive system > Gut ... | reverse complement strand
TGGGGACTTGAGGGCAACCTTGAGCCTCTATGGTTACTGTGAAGGCGACCCAATAAACAAGATCGACCCAACGGGGGAGGTGGCAATTCCGATAAAGGTTGCTGCTGGAGCGGCTATTGCTGGTGTCGTCTTCTGGATTGAGTCAAGGTTGGGTATGCGCAGATGGAATTTGATTCAATTTACTGCAAGAGTGGCTCAGGCTGCAGTGACAAGTGCTATGGGGTTTGGCGTTTTTACACACCTCGCGAGACTGAGGAAGGTTTGCGCTGTTGCAGCTAGATCAAGGACGTTTGCACGAATTAATAACAAGAGGGTCAATAGAATAATGACTTTGTCTAGACTTAGCTCTCAAGGTGCCGTTAGTAGTATTGGCAGCAGTTCAGGAAGACATCACGGCGAATCATGGCCAAGGGCTATTAGAAGACAGTTTGGATGGTGATTGTGTGAATAAGGCTTTTTATTTGCTCGGAATCATGGCGGCTGGATTTATATTATTTTTAGTCTATGCGGTACTCTATGTGGTTTTTCCAGAAGAGATTGGCCAGCTGAGTGGAACAGTCGAAATAGCTCTCGGAGTAACCTTTTTATTATTGAGCCTCATTTATGTCTATGTTTCTGCTGCATGTTTTTTTGGAAAATTTGACGAAATGGGGAGCGCGCTTGATGATCTTGAGCCCTACATCTTTATCTTTGGCATTATGTGTGCAGTTTTGGCGATATTTTTGCTCTCAGGCTATATTTAGCGAATGTGTACCAAACTCATGAGAGGTGATGTGAGTTACTGCAGTTGGAAAGACATGCGTGCGCTTATGCACTATCTCAGGATTCTTGATGGTTGCAAGTTGGATGTGTGGGACATCTCGGCGTTCGATTGATGCTGATGGACGCACTCTGCCATTTTTGATGCAGTGGGTAAGAGTGGGATGTAGCGTCTGAAAGCTCAGGTGCACTTCATCAGCTCCCCGAGCGCAGTTCACTCTCGTGATATTGAGATGTTTTGCGAGGGGTCTAGCGTATTTCTGCAGAGGGTCTGCTTCGGTGCTTTGCACACAAAGATCCCTCGCAATGAGTCGGGGGTTACCTCAAAGACTTTGCGCTCGGGAAGTTGAGGGGGCCAAAAAGGTCTTGGGAGTGAGTCGAGTAAGCATGAGGCTATTGCCATTATTTTTGCCCCGTGGATTGTTGTCACTTCTCCACAGTTTCTGTTTGCTTGTTAGAATAGGTGCATGTTGGAGGAGCACAAAACACAAAGCACGAAATATTCTAAGGTCACCATCATTGGTGCTGGTCTTGCTGGTAGCGAGGCTGCCCTGCAATTGGCAGATAGGGGAGTACCCGTCAAGCTTTTTGAGATGAGGCCAGCGGTTAGCTCTCCTGCGCACCACACAGCTTTATGCGCAGAACTGGTCTGCTCTAACAGCTTGAAAAGTAATGAAGAAAGTACGGCTGCAGGTACGCTCAAAAAGGAGCTGATCCTTCTGGGCAGCAGACTCCTTGCGTTTGCCTATGAGCATCGGGTGCCGGCAGGCGGTGCCTTGGCTGTTGACCGCGAGGCCTTTGCCGGGGCGGTGACAGCGTGTATTGAGGCACATCCCCTCATTGAGTTTATTCGCGAGGAGTGTACTACGCTTGATGATGCAGAGCCTGTTATTGTGGCGGCTGGACCCCTGGCTTCAGATGGTCTTGCTGCACAGCTTCGCGACATTACCGGCGATGAATCACTTGCCTTTTATGATGCTGCAGCCCCCATAATGAGTCGAGAATCTTTAGATATGAGCAAGGTTTTTGCCGCCTCACGCTACGGCAAGGGTGACGGCGATGACTACTTGAATTGTGCCCTTAACGAAGAGGAATATGAACGCTTCTATCATGCTCTCATTTCTGCTGCCCGGGTGACAGAAAAAGACTTCGAGCAAAAAGAGCTCTTCCATGCCTGCCAACCGGTCGAAGAAATCGCGCGCAAGGGCTATGATGCCCTGCGCTTTGGTGCCATGAAGCCGGTCGGGATAGATGATCCGCGCACCGGGCGCTATCCTTTTGCGCTGGTGCAGCTGCGTAAGGAAACATCAGCAGGAGAGCTCTATAACCTCGTCGGTTTTCAAACTAACTTGCGCTTCGGCGAACAAAAAAAGGTCTTTTCCCTTATCCCGGGACTCGAACAGGCAGAAATCGTGCGCTACGGTGTCATGCATCGCAATACCTTTGTTGACGCGCCACGAGTCATGCAGCCCAATTTTGCTCTGAGCGCCAGACCTAACATTTTCCTCGCAGGGCAAATTTGCGGCACGGAGGGCTATCTCGAGGCCGTGGGCTCTGGTCTCATGTGCGCTCTTAATGTGTACTCACAGATACAGTCAGGCCTACCGCCGCGGTTTATGCCCTTTGTGCTGCCCTTGCGTCTGCCGCCTGAAAGTGTTTTGGGGGCACTGTTTAACTACAGCTTTGACCCCAGTGTTAAAGATTATCAGCCCATGCATGTGAACTACGGCCTCATGCCGCCTTTCGATGAGCGCATCAAAAACAAGCGTGAGCGCTACAGAGCCTACTCGAAGCGCGCACAAGCAGCTGTGAGCACTTGGGTCGACCAGCACGCAGACAGGCTCTATAACCGTGGCTGATCATTCAGGCAAGCAAAAGCCACCCCTCTATCCAGAATTTGAAGCAGCGCGAGATCGCTTCATCTCTGCGCTGACGCTGGTGCAAAATAAATCAGAAAAGACTGCTCAGTCTTATCGCAGCGACCTTGATGTGTACTACCGCTGGGCTCAGCGAGGAAAGCTCGATCCCCTGACCGTTCAGTACCGTCAACTTCGGCGCTACCTTGCTGAACAAAGCTCTGCACAGTATGCCCGCTCAACCATTGCCAGGCGTCTGTCGACCCTGCGCAGTTTCTTTCATTTTTTGCAACAGGAGGGTTCGGTCGACAGCAATCCCGCGACTCTTTTGCAGACACCAAAAAAAGAAAAGATGCTCCCGCACACACTCAGTCAGACAGAGATGGACGCACTCCTCGAAATATCTGACACTAATACCCCAGAAGGCATGCGCGACACGGCCTTGCTGGAGCTGCTGTATGCAAGCGGTGGACGCGTCAGCGAAATCGCGGGTCTGCGCACAGAAGACCTAAAGCTCGACCAGGGAATCGTCCGTATCGAAGGCAAGGGTGGCAAAGACCGCTACGTGCCTCTGCACGGACTCGCCATTAGAAAGCTAGAGAACTACCTTGCATCTGCTCGCCCGGTCTTTGCGGCAAAAGTTCCGTCCACGGAGCTTGTTTTTCTGTCCAGTCGCGGAAATCCGCTCTCTGCTGATGCCATCAGGCGCATCGTGAAAAAGAGTGCCCTGCTTGCGGGCATCACGCGTCCTGTCAGTCCCCACAGCTTTCGCCATAGCTTTGCCAGCGACCTGTTAAACAATGGCGCAGACTTGCGCAGTGTTCAGGAGCTTTTGGGGCATGCCAATTTGTCGACGACGCAAATCTATACTCACCTATCGGCAAAGCGTCTGCAATCGATTCACGAACAGGCCCACCCGCGCTCATAATATTCAGCAAATGCACACAAGGTCTACCCAGTACATCTAGCTAGTGCCCAATTGCTACCGTATAGGGATTAATGCTGCTCATACGGGGAATGAGCCTCTGTGCATGTTAAGATTTGTAGTTGAACTTTGACCCCAAAAAGAGGCATTTTGGGGCGCTATTGAGTGAAGGGAAGACAATGACAAAGGTAAAATTCCTCTCGGGAGAATTCGTCCCTATGGAGATGCACAAAGTGCGCATGGTGCAAAAGGTGAACCTCAAGCCCGTTGAAGATCGTCTTCGTGCGATGGATGAAGCTGGCTATAATACTTTTCTGCTGAAAAATCGTGACATCTATCTGGACATGTTGACAGACAGTGGCGTCAACGCCATGAGCGATAACCAGTACGCCGCCATGCTGCAGGCTGATGACAGCTATGCCGGTTCAGAAACCTACTATCGTCTGGAAAAGACCCTGCAAGACATGTTTGATGTCAAATACTTCCTGCCAGCACACCAAGGTCGCGCTGCAGAAAACATCATCTCGCAAATCATGGTTCGCGAGGGTTCGACCGTTCTGATGAACTATCACTTTACTACCTCGAAGGCTCACATCGGTCTGCGCGGCGGTGCCGTCGAAGAAATCATCATCGACGAGGGCCTGGTCATCACCAGTGACCACCCTTTCAAGGGCAATATGGACATCGGCAAGCTTGAAGAAGCCATTGCCCGTCTGGGTCGTGAAAACATTGCCTACGTACGCCTCGAGGCAGGAACCAACCTCATTGGTGGGCAACCAATCTCGATGGAAAATATGCGCACGGTGTCGCGTATTTGTCGCGAACACGGTATTCCGACGGTCTTTGACGCAAGCCTGCTTGCAGACAACCTTTACTTCATCAAAACACGCGAGGCTGAATTTGCTGACAAAGACCTGCGCGAAGTCACCCGCGAAATGGGTCGCCTCATGGACGTCACCTACTTTAGTGGTCGCAAGCTCGGCTTTGCCCGCGGTGGCGGAATACTAACCAGTGATGAGACGCTTTTCCATAAGATGCGTGAACTGATTCCACTGTATGAAGGCTTTCTGACCTACGGCGGTATGTCAGTGCGTGAAATGGAAGCCATGTCTGTTGGCATGGAAGAAACACTCGACCTTGACGTCATCAGTCAGACACCTATCTTTGTCGAAGCCTTCACCGAAGAGCTCCAGGCAAAGGGTGTCCCTGTCGTCACACCTCCGGGCGGATTGGGCTGCCACGTTGATGCTTCAGCTTTCTGCGACCACCTGCCGCAGGAACAATACCCCGCAGGTGCCCTTGCAGCAGCACTCTTTATCGCAAGTGGCGTACGCGCCATGGAACGCGGCACCATGAGCGAAGAACGCCGCCCCGATGGCACAGAGCCGCTAGCAGAAATGGAACTGGTGCGCCTCGCACTGCCACGCCGCGTCTTTACCCTGTCACAGGTCAAATACGCAGCTGACCGTCTGGCCTGGCTGTACCAGAACCGCGAACTCATCGGAGGTCTGACCTTTGTCGAAGAGCCCAGCGTGCTGCGCTTCTTCTTTGGACGCCTCGGTGCAACCAGCGACTGGCCCGAAACTCTGGCAAAAGCCTTCAGGCGTGACTTTGGCGACAGCCTCTAGTTTCGCTTGCAAGGTTTAAGATAAAAAAGAAGGAGAGAGAAAGATGAAAAGGACTATGGCAAGCATGCGTACTTTGCTGCTGGCTCTGATCCTCGTTCTGGCCCTGGGAACCCTCGTTGCCTGCAATGACAGCGATACTCCTGAAGCCACGACGGGAACAGAAACCACCGCAAGTGCCGATCCTATCACTATCGGGATCATACAAATTGTTGAACACCCCGCCCTTGACGCTGCTCGCGAAGGCTTTATTGCCGGCATGGCAGATGCAGGCTTCATTGATGGCGAAAATGTCATCTTTGACTACCAAAATGCCCAGGGTGACCACAATACGCTCTCGACTATTGCGGACCGCTTTGTCAGCCGTGACGTCGACATGGTCCTTGCCATCGCGACTCCTTCAGCACAGGCCATTGCCGCGCGCACTACGACGATTCCCATCCTGGGTACGGCCATCACCAGCTATGAGCGCGCAGAACTGGTATACAGTAATGAAGAGCCCGGCGGAAACATCACGGGTACGACGGATATGAATCCTGTCGCTGACCAGCTGCAGTTGATGGTCAATCTCGTCCCTGATGTACAGACGGTCGGCTTGATCTACAGCTCGCAAGAAGCAAATTCGGTCTACCAGATTGAAATCGCCAAAAAGGCCCTTGAAGAAATGGGTCTTGACTATGAAGAGCGCACCGTTGAAAACACCAATGAGGTGCAGCAAGCCATGGCATCACTGGTTCGCAGCGTCGACGCGATTTACATCCCCACTGACAACGTCCTGGCATCAGCCATGGCCATCGTAGGGGACGTCGCAAACACGGCAGGGGTTCCCACCATCTGCGGCGAAGCTAACATGGTGAATTCGGGCGGCTTTGCCACCATGGGTATCGATTACTATGAACTGGGTCGCAAGACGGCAGAAATGGCCGTGCGTGTCCTGAATGGTGCTGACCCCGGAACCATGCCGATAGAAACGGTCGCCGGCGAACAGGTCACCATTAACGAAGAAAGCCTGCAGCTGCTGGGGCTGACCGTACCCGAGCGTTATCAGGGCTACATCGTAGCAGTTGAGCCTGCGGAGTAAGGGCTCCATTAATGGACGTACTCCGCCGCATCTGCTGCAGCGAGAGTACGAAATAATACGGACGTGATGCGTCCCTGAGGTATGAAATATAGGTAGCGATTTTTATGGCAAACATTTTGGCAGGAGCTATAGGACTGGGGCTTATTTGGGGTATTGTGACTCTGGGTATTTTCATTTCTTTTCGCGTGCTGAACATGCCAGACCTCAGCGTCGAGGGCTCGATAGTCACCGGCGCTGCGGTGGCTGCCATGTTGATTATCGGGGGGGCGCATCCGCTGCTTGCCGTTGGCGGGGCGACCCTGGCAGGTGCTTTGGCAGGTACCATCACGGGGTTTTTACATACGCGGCTTAAAATACCGGCCTTGCTTTCAGGTATTTTGACCATGACGGCGCTTTATTCAATCAATATTCGCATCATGGATGGTCGCCCCAATGTGCCTCTTTTGCGTCAAGACACCTTGCTGACACCCTTAATTGACCTGGGGCTCACGCGCGATCATGCCATTATCATCATCGCGGTTATCGCCGTTATCCTAGTTATCGCCTTCCAGCGCTGGTTTTTGACGACGGAGTTCGGCAGCGCCCTGCGTGCCACCGGCAATAACCCGCACATGTCTGCAGCGCAAGGTATTAACACCAATACGATGAAGCTTGTCGGGCTTGCCTTTGCTAATGCACTGGTGGGGCTTGCCGGTGGGCTCTTGGTGCAGTATCAGGGCTTTGTCGATGTGCAGATGGGCATCGGTGCCATTGTTATTGGTCTGGCTTCGCTGATCATCGGTGAGGTCATCTTTGGACGCAAGACGCTGCTGCGTGGCATGATTGCCGTTGTGTTGGGTGCGATTGTCTATCGCATCATTATCGCGCTCGTGCTCGAAGCCGGTATGGCTGCGACTGATTTGCGCCTCTTTACGGCCATCACCGTTGCCATTGCCCTGTGGCTGCCCCATGCGCGCGACCAAATCGATGCGATTTCACGCCGCGTCAAGCACCGCAAAAACAGCTTTGGGCAGTCTGATTATTCGGGACTGGCGTCTGCATCAAGTGCTGCAGCGACTGATGCACGCACTGCTAACAAGAGCAAAAAGACCAGATCAAGGGGTGACCACTAATGCTCGCTCTCAATAAGTTAAACGTCACCTTCAACGCCGGCACGGTAAACGAGGTCCACGCCCTCAAAGACTGCGGACTCTTTCTGGAAGAGGGCGATTTCGTCGTCGTCATTGGCGGCAACGGCAGCGGCAAGTCGACCATGCTCAACAGCATCGCAGGCACCTACATGCCCGACAGCGGCCGCATGGTGCTCGACAACAAGGACATCACCTTCATGCCCGAACATGTCCGGGCAAAATATGTCGGGCGCGTCTTTCAAGACCCCATGCGCGGCACAGCCCCTGACATGACGATAGAAGAAAACCTTGCGCTTGCACAGCGTCGCGGTAAAATGCGCAGCTTCCGCAGGGGCATGAAGGCGGCGGAGCGCGCCCATTTCCGCGAGATCTTGTCGCACCTCGATTTGGGGCTTGAGGATCGTCTGTCAACGCGCATTGGTCTGCTTTCAGGCGGGCAACGCCAGGCAATCACCTTGCTGATGGCGACTCTTGAAAAGCCAAAGATCTTGCTGCTTGATGAGCACACGGCAGCACTGGACCCAAAGACTGCGGCCAAAGTGCTTGAAATATCAGTGCGCCTGATTGAAGAGGGCTATTTGACAACGCTGATGGTGACGCACAATATGGCTGATGCCATCACTTTTGGTAACCGCCTGGTTTTGATGCGCGAAGGTGAAGTCATCTTTGAGGCCACAGGGCAGCAGAAGGCCAACTTGACCGTACCAGAATTAGTTGACAAATTTATATCAGCAGGAGTCGAGGTACTAGTCTAGAGGGCTCTAGTTCGCTATCTTAGATGCATGGCGTTACCATCACTTACGAATAGCTCTGATCAAGCTCAATCAGAATCCATCGTAACAATACCCAATTTGATTACTTTTGGGCGATTGTTGCTGGTTCCGCTCGTCTTTGTTTTGATAGTTGGCGGCAATCACAACTGGCTTGCCTTTGCGCTCTTTGCCCTTGCCGGCTTGACAGACTTTCTTGATGGCTACATTGCAAGAAAAACTAACACGGTCACAGAATTTGGTAAAGCCATCGATCCTTTGGTCGACCGCCTGCTGCTTGCCTGCGGTGTTATTGCGCTCTTCATTGTAGGAAAGTTGCCGCTGTGGGTACTGGTCTTTATTGTCATGCGTGATCTCTTCTTGCTGTCGGGACTCGCATCGGTGCGCCACATCATTCCAGTCGAGATAAAAATTCGGATGGTAGGTAAAATAACAACGACCTTCTTGCTGGTTGGTTTTGCGGGACTCATCACGGGTGTGGGGCATGTGTCGCAGGGCCTGGGATGGACGCACTCCACCGCTTTTCCTGGCTTTTCTGGAGACCCTTACTATCTGTGGATTTGGATAATCTATGCGGGGCTCGTTTTTTCGTTTATAACTCTGATAACCTATATCTATGACGGTATGGCCCTTTTAAAATCGACGAAGCAAGGACCATGAAGTGGGCAGCATGAAGCTGAGTGATCAGGAACTCCTAAAGCGCGTCTTATATGACGGACGCCATGAAGATGCGAACTCGCAATTAGATCAAGCCGCCGCAAGTCGCGAGACGGCCTTGCAGCTTCGTGAAGATGCTCTTGAAGTCGAAAAAATGCGCAAGGCACGGACGCGCAGGTTCTGGCAGTGGAGTGTGCCGGTAGCCCTTGTTGTGCTCTTGCTGGGTGGCGCTGTTGCCTACGACTACTTTGGTTCCTGGGGGACGATTCACCGCAATGTCCAAATAATTGGTCTCGACGTTGGCGGAAAGACCAAAGAAGAGGCGAAGCTCTATCTGGAGGAAAATCTCGACGGCTTTGTGCAGACACCCGTTGTGGTCCGTTACGAGCGTGACCCAGAAGACGATGACCTTGAAGAGGCCGATGACGCAGAAGATATTTCCTGGGAAATACTGGCTTCTGACATCGGGCTGAGCTTTGACACGACAGAAGCGGTCGAACACGCCTTTGCCTTTGGCCGGGCACACAGTATTTTTGAATCCCTGCAGGAACGTTTCCTGTCATATTTCGAACCGCAACATATAGACGTCAAGTCAGATGCTGATGACGAACGCGCTACTGAAACCTTTGCCATGATACGTGCGGTAGCCAATGTCGAGCCCAGCGATTCTCACGTCGGTTTCGATGCCGGTCAATTCGTGATGAAAAGTGGTAGTGACGGCCTGGCACTTGATGAGCGTCAGCTGACGGTGCTCATGGCTGATGCTGTTTTGGCGCGCCATTTTGAAATCGTGGCACCCATTGACGTGTCACCCCGTGATATTGACGATGAAAACGCTGCGCGCGCAGCAGCGACAGCCAATGCAGCGCGCTCAGGACCGGTTGAAGTTACCTACAATGACAGTCACTGGACCTTTGAGCCTTCGGCCATTGGCGATTTGATTAGCTTCTCGCGTTCTGATGAGCTCGACGAAGATGATACGATTATCTATTCAGACGAGCCAACGCCGACGGCAGAGGTCGTGCTAGAGACCATTATTCCGCTCAAGCGCGTGCAAGATCAGGTCGTTTCGCGCCTTGGTGCAGATGTGGGCAAAGCTCCGGTTAATGCACGCTTTTCAGTCAGCAATGGGGAAGTCGTCATCCATCCGTCTGAAACGGGATCAGGAGTTGACGCTCAGCAACTGGCTCATGATTTCGCCTTTGCCGCCATGCAAGCTGATGCGGCTGCACGCCGCGTCGAGGTAAGCCTCAATGAAATACGTCCCAGCCGCACAACTGAAGACGCGCAGGCCATGGGCATTCGCGAACGCGTAGCGACCTACACCACGAATTTCTCTGCAGGCAATGCACCCCGCGTGAACAATATTCAGCTGATAGCTCGCATCCTGGATGGCACCATCATTGCACCCGGCGAAGAGTTCTCTTTTAACGGAGTCACCGGTCAGCGCACCGCTGCTCGAGGCTTCCAGGAAGCTGGCGCCATCATACGCGGCGAGATGTCCACAGCAGTTGGCGGCGGCATCTGTCAGGTTTCAACGACCCTCTTTAATGCCACCATGATGGCTGGCCTCAACATTACCCAGCGCATCAACCACTCGACCTTCCTGTCTGCCTATCCGCCTGGCCGCGACGCAACCGTTGCCTGGGGCGGACCAGATTTTCGTTTCATAAACTCGCACGACAACTACATCATGATTTCGACCGCGAGCTCCAATTCTTCGGTGACTATATCCTTTTTTGGTATCGACCCGGGCTACACGGTAGACATTCGCACCGGCGAGTTTAGGCGCAACAACTTCAATACGCGCGAAATCAGAGACAACACCTTGCCCTATGGCAGACGCGTCGTCGAGACCTCAGGCCAGCGTGGCGGTACGGTCAACGTTGTGTACACGGTGCGCAAGGGCGACAGCGTCGTGCGCGAGCAGACTTTCACCAGCCGCTACCGCACGGTTGACGAGGTCATCCGCATCGGCACAAAGCGCGATCAAGCCCCTGCAGCAGAGGCCCCTGCCGCGTCACCCGAAGCACCTGCCAATGATTAGGCAAGGCCAGGGGGAGTTTGTCCATGTCAACCATGTTTAATCCAGCTGTCGAGGCAGCAAGTCGCGACCATATAGAATCGGCTCAAGCAGAGGGTCTGTGCCGCTTGCTACCGCGTCTCTATGCGGCCGTGCCGAGCTATCGCGAAAAGCTTGATGGGGCAGGTATCAACCCTGGGGATCTGAGCTCTTTAGATGACTTGCAGCATCTGCCCTTCACGCTCAAAGACGACCTGCGCGCGGCCTATCCCTATAAGATGTTTGCCGTTCCAACGCGTGACATCGTGCGTATTCATGCTTCCAGCGGCACGACGGGCTCTATTTCTGTCGTAGGTTACACGCGCAAGGATATTCGAGACTGGTCTGAATGTGTCGCACGATCGCTTGTTGCAGCAGGTGCAGGACCAGATGATTTTTTACATATTGCCTATGGCTACGGTCTTTTTACCGGAGGCCTGGGGCTTCATTACGGGGCAGAGTACCTAGGTGCAAGCGTCATCCCAATTTCTGGTGGAAATACGCGTCGCCAGGTGCAGTTCTTGCGCGACTTGATGCCTACTGGTGGCCTTGCCTGCACACCCAGTTACGCAGCACTACTTGCTGAGTCTGCTTTGCTCGAAGGTACTGATTTGACCCAATTGCCTCTGCGTTTTGGCATCTTTGGTGCAGAACCCTGGAGCGAGAACATGCGTAAATCTCTTGAGGCTTCACTGGGAATTGATGCCTATGACATCTACGGACTTTCAGAAATCATGGGACCCGGTGTCGCCTTTGAGTGCCGTGAAAAAGCTGGTTTGCATGTCAACGAAGATCAGTTCATCGTTGAAATTGTCGACAAAGACACAAAGCTCCCAGTACCAGAAGGTGCTTACGGCGAGCTCGTTTTTACCACCATCGCGAAAGAGGGGATACCTCTTTTGCGCTATAACACGCACGACATAACCCGCATCATCCCAGGTGCCTGTGCCTGTGGACGTACTCACAAGCGTATAGAGCGCATAACAGGACGCAGCGATGACATGATAATTGTACGCGGCGTCAATGTTTACCCCAGCCAGATAGAGCAGGTCCTGTTGAGCTTTGAGGGCAAGCTTGCCCCGCACTATCAAGTGGTGTTGACGCGTGAAGCAGCCCTTGATGCCATGGAGGTCAGGGTAGAGCTTGCGCCTAGCTTTGATTTTGATGAGATCAGGGCGCTAGAACAGCTGACCCAGCAGGTACGCCGCGCTATTGCAGAGGCGCTCATGGTTCGGGTTAAGATGACCATCGTCGAGCCAAACTCGATTGCACGCAGTGAGGGCAAAGCGGTTCGACTAATTGATAATCGCTGATTGATGGGGCGTTTACTCCGTCAAGAAAATAGTGAGCAGAAGAAGAGTAGAGGAGGCCTAGATGGCACAGCAGCTGTCAGTTTTTTTAGAAAATGCACCGGGGCGCCTAAATGAAATGGCGCGCGTTTTGGGTGAAACACAGGTGAACATGCATGCCTTATTTGTGGCAGATACCAATGACTTTGGCGTGGCTCGCATAATTTGTGACCGGACAGAAGATGCGGCGGCGGCCTTGCGCGACGCAGGCTTTTCTGTGACAACAACTGACGTGGTGGCGGTCGAGATTCCCGATACGCCCGGTGCCTTGGGTAAGCTTTTTGAAGCTATTGCTGCAGCTGAAGTCGACATTAGCTACTGCTACTGTGTCGTTGACCCCACGACGAAAAAGGCGGTCAGCTTCTGCCGCTTCAAGACGCCTAACGCACAGGCCGTTATTGAAGAAGCCGGCTTCAGAATTTTTGGGGACAATGTATTCCATTCTTAAGATAAGTGCACAAAGGCGCTGGCGCAGCCTGCTTTCGCTGCTTCTGGCAGCCCTGATGCTTGCAACGACGCTTGTGCCGCTAACGGGACAGGCACAGGTCTTGCCGCAAGATCAGCTTGACGGGCAGGCCTGGTCAGAGTTTGGTGTCCAGGCAGAGCTCATGCCTGATGTCACGATGGCGGCTGGTGCGCTTGTGACGGGTGACGGGCGCGTGTTGTGGTCGCGCAATATTGATGAGCATCGCGCACCTGCTTCTATTACTAAAATTATGACGGCAATTCTTGCCTTCGAGCACTTGCAGGCGGGTCAAGAGTTGACGATGCCACCAATGCGGCTTGAGCCTGCAGAATCGCGTGCCTTTCTGCGTGAGGGCGACATACTGACGCGCGAGCAATTGATTGAATCGCTTCTCATTGTGTCGGGAAACGATGCGGCACAGGCAATTGCACAAATCGTTGCTGACGATATTCCGAGCTTTGTGAAATTGATGAATGAGCGCGCCGTCGAACTGGGGATGAATGACTCTCACTTTCATGATGCCTCGGGTCTCGATTTCCCCGATCAGTACACGACAGCTCGCGATTTAGCTACTTTGGCACGTTTTGCTATGACGAAGCCGGAGTTTCGCGAGGTCGTAGGTTCGATAGAGACAAGCTTTACCACGAACAGACGCCATCACGATTTGCACAATACCAATATCTTGCTGCAATCCTACAATGGTGCTACCGGTATTAAAACCGGGCGCACAACAGGTGCTGGCTTTAGCGTCATCGTTTCGGCAGAGCGTAACGGACTCGAGCTCTATGCGATTGTCTTAGGAACGGGCGCCGACTTGACCCGCTTTTTTGAGGCGCGGCGACTGCTGGACTTTGGCTTTACGCATTACCGCGAGAAAAAGCTTGCCCTCGAGAGCACGGTCGTGGGCGCCGCCCAGGTGACTAATTTTCCCGATAAGACGGTGCAGGTTGCCGTGGCACAAGATGTGAGCCTGCCCGTCCTCGACGTTGCGGGCACTATCGACCAGCACATCGAAATCAACACAACCAGGTCCCCGGTCAGACGCGGAGATGAACTGGGCTTTATGACCTTTACCCAGCGCGACCGCCTGATTGCGCGCGTGCCTCTCATCGCAACGCAGGAAGTCAACGACCCCTTCTTTTTGGTCCAGTGGTACTATAACGCCGTTATTGCCTGGCGCAATCGCGGTCAATAGTCCTTTTTGATAGGGCAAAAAAGCGAGAGAGCGCAGCAGAGCGCTGCCTGCTCGCGTATAATATTTTTCTCGCTATTGCCGCGTGTGTGTGACGTGAAATGAATGTGCAACGTATAATAGTACGCGACTCTTTTTAGATTTTTAATGAAAGGCATGTGGATGAGCAAAGAAATTGAACCCAAAAAGACCGTTTTGCACGAAGAGCATGCTGCTCTTGGTGCGACCATGGCACCCTTTGCAGGCTTCGAGATGCCTATTCAGTATCAGGGTATCGTCGAAGAGCATCTTGCGACGCGTGAATCAGCTGGCATTTTTGATGTTTCACACATGGCAACCCTGCGCGTTCGGGGGGAAGGCACCTGGGATTTCTTGCAAAAGATGCTGACTAATGATCTGGCAAAGATTGAAGAGGTCGGTGCTGCCCAGTACACGCTCATGCTCGACACTGAAGGTCACATCATCGATGACTTGATTGTCTATCATACCGGCGCTGAATTCATGCTGATTGTAAACGCCAGCAATGCTCAAGGTGACCTCGAGTGGCTGACCCAGCACTGTCCCGAAGATGTCGAAATCTATGACGAAACAGAAAGAACGGCCATCATTGCCGTTCAAGGACCTGAATCCCTGAAAGTCATCAAAGAACTTGCAGATGATGATGAATGGGAGGCACCAAAGCGCTTCCATATAGCGCCACTTGTCATGGTGGGCGGTGCCACAATGCTTGTGGCGCGTACCGGCTACACGGGCGAGGACGGCGTCGAGCTCATCATGCATAAAGAGGATGCTGCAGCCGTATGGCGCGCACTTATGTCTTTTGAAGAGGTAAACCCTGTGGGCTTAGGTGCGCGTGACACCCTGCGCCTCGAGATGGGATACCATCTGTACGGAAACGACATGGATCGCACGCGCAACCCCATCGAGGCGGGGCTTGGCTGGGTATGCCCGAAGGCTAAAGAAGGCTACGTCGGTGCAAAAGCTGTCGCTGCTGCCCGCGAAGAGGGCGTTGCAGAAAAGCTCGTCTATCTAAAAGTCACCGGCGGCATTCCCCGCGAAGGCTATCCGGTCATGGATGGTGATAAGCAAGTCGGTGTTGTGGCCAGTGGATCACACTCACCATCACTGGGTATCGGGGTAGCAACTGCCTACGTTCCCGCAGAGCTCGCAGGCCTCGGAACAAAGCTCGAAATAGCGATTAGAAAAAGAAAAGCACAGGCTGAAGTAGTCAAGCCGCCTTTTTACGTCAAAGAGGATTAGGAGACCGCACTATGCGTTTTATCGAACATCAATCACTTGATGCTGCGTATTTCTTTGCAATTGAGGATTACATTGTCCACAACAAGGCTCTCGAGGACCCGGTCATCATGTTGTGGCAAACCAAGCCCACCATTATGCTGGGTCAATACCAAATAGCAGAAGCTGAAGTCGACATGCCCCGGGCGCTTGATGCCGGTGTCGAGCTGGTGCGCAGACCCAGCGGTGGGGGAACCATCTTTACCGACGAGGGCACCGTGCTTTTGAGTCTGCTGCTGCCGCAGCGCCTGATTCCCTCAGGCTTTGATAAGTTCCCACAAAAGCGTGCCCGCGCGGAATTCGTTGACATTCTTTGCTCAGCCCTAAACCAGATGGGAGTCCCGGCAAAACCCGAAGGTCGCAACGACATCGTGGTCGATGGTCGGAAAATCTCTGGTATGGCGCAACATGTGCATCAGGGTCGTAGCTGCACCCACGGCTCACTGCTCTTTGATGCAGATATCGAGCTTTTGTCGACCCTCCTGCGCGTCGACGAAGAAAAGTTTCGCACAAAGGCCGTCAAGTCAGTGCAGGGTCGCGTCGTCAACATTAAAGAATTTGCTGCAGCTGCTGGCAACGAAGAGCTGAGCACACTTGACACAGCAAGCTTTGTTGCACAGCTGAAAGAGGTCCTGTACCAGGCAACAGATGCCAAAGAATACCAGTTGACCGAAGATGACATTGCGCAGGTTGATGCCATCTATGCAGAAAAATACGGCAATCCCGAATGGGCGCGCCGCCACACGCCCCACTTTACCATTCACGCCACAAAGCGCTTTCCGGCAGGCAAGCTTGATGTCTTTGTGGACGTCTTCAAGGGCGCGGTCAAAGCATGCTCCATCCACGGTGACTTCATGGGCTCTGCTCCCATGGGCGATCTCGAGCTGCAGTTCGTCGGCCTGAACTTTGGTCGCGACGAGTTTCGCGAGGTCCTTGATGCCATGAATCTCTCGCCCTATTTGGGCGAGCTCAAGGCATCAGAGTTCCTTTCCTGCATCTTTGAATAAACACCTTGTGTGAGTGCGTCCATGAACCACAATATCCCCGTTGCCACGCAGCCGGCAGCCTTAAGAAAGCCCGACTGGCTGCGCGTCTCACGCAGCTCGAGTCCTGCGCAAAGCGAGGTCGAAGGCCTGCTCAAAGAGCTGGGGCTCAATACCGTGTGCAGGGAAGCCAATTGTCCTAACTATTCGGACTGCTTTTCGCGCAAAACAGCGACCTTCATGATTATGGGCACCAGGTGCACGCGCAATTGCCGCTTTTGCAATGTCACGAGCGCTGTTCCGCGTGATCTCGACCCGAGCGAGCCTGAAAAGGTTGCCACCGCCGTCGCACGCCTGCAGTTAAGCTACGTCGTTGTCACATCGGTCACGCGTGATGACCTGCCAGACGGCGGGGCAGCGCACTTTGCTGCAACGGTTCGTGCGATTCGCGCAGCGTCGCCACAGACCGTCATCGAGATTCTCATCCCAGACTTCAAGGGCAGCAGCTCGTCGCTGCAAAGCGTCTGTGATTCTGCCCCTGATGTGATCAGTCACAACATCGAAACCGTCCCCGAGCTCTACCGCCAGGTCAGAAAGGGCGCCAGCTATCAGCGTTCGCTCGATCTTATTGCGACGATCAAAGAGCTTAACCCGCAGATCCGCCGAAAATCAGGCATCATGCTGGGCATGGGGGAGACGACCAGCCAGCTCGAAGCTGTCTTCGATGACCTCCTGCAAGCTGGATGCGAGCTTTTGACCATAGGTCAGTACCTTGCACCCAGCCTTGAGCACTATCCCGTGCAGGAATTCATCGCGCCTGAGGCCTTCGAGCAGCTGGGCAATCTCGCCCGCTCAAAGGGCTTTGCCTTTGTGGCCTCTGCCCCCTTGGTGCGCAGCTCTTACCACGCCCAAGACGCGCTTTAAACGCCAACAAGGGCAGGGTCAAGCACACGACTACCTGCTATACACCTGTTATACTAAAGGGAGAAATTATCCCATATTTCAAGGAGCTCACCACCTTATGACGCCAGCCAGTCCTGCACTTAGTTCTGCGACCAGCGCCGCCAGCACAGCCCCTTCTGTGAAGCCGCGCAGCAAACGTGAACTACTGACCTTCCAAAATGCCATCCTTGCCCTGCAAAATTACTGGGCACAGTATGGCTGCGTCATCTTGCAGCCCTACGACACCGAGGTCGGTGCCGGAACCTTCCACCCCGCAACGGTTTTGCGATCCCTGGGTCCAGACAGCTGGAACACAGCCTACGTCCAGCCCTCGCGCAGACCCACTGATGGTCGCTACGGCGAAAACCCTAACCGCCTGCAGCACTACTACCAGTTCCAGGTAATCTTGAAGCCCAGTCCTGATGACGTCGTTGACCTTTATTTCAACTCGCTCAAGGCCATTGGCATCGATCCGGCACAGCACGACATGCGTCTGGTCGAAGATGACTGGGAATCACCCACCCTCGGCGCCTGGGGTCTAGGATGGGAAGTCTGGCTCAACGGCATGGAGGTCACGCAGTTCACCTATTTCCAACAGGTCGGCGGCTTTGAATGCCGCCCGGTTCCTGCCGAAATCACCTACGGCATCGAGCGCCTGATGATGATTATTCAGGGCGTCGAAAACGTCTACGACCTCGTCTGGACCATCGGCCCTGACGGTAATGAGGTTAGCTACGGAGACGTCTTCCAGCTCAATGAGCGCGAGTATTCGACCTATAACTATGAAGTCGCAGACGTGCCCATGCTCCTTGATCTTTTCGGTAAATATGAGGCGGAGTGCGTCCATACCCTGGAGGCTCAACTGCCAATTCCTGCCTATGACTATGTTTTGAAATGTAGCCATGTCTTCAACTTGCTTGATGCTCGTGGTGCGATTTCTGCCACCGAGCGTCAGGCCTACATCCTGCGCGTACGCGATTTGGCAAAGCGCTGCTGTGCGACCTATCTTGACGAGCAAAGGTCTCAGAAAGAAGATGCGCCATGTGACGAAGCAGTGCAGGAAGGAGGGGATGCATAATGGAAGTTAAGCCTTATACATCAGACCTTCTTTTTGAAATCGGCGTAGAAGAAATGCCTTCAGCACCTCTTAACGCTGCGCACCTCCAATTAGAGGAGCTCGCAGAAAAAGCCTTCGAACAAGCACGCATTGGCTACGCAGACATGACGGTGTATTCGACGCCGCGCAGACTGGCGCTACTGATTAAGGGTGTCGAAGAACGCAGCGCCGACATGGTTCAGGAATACAAGGGACCTTCGAAAAATATTGCCTACGCTGATGATGGAACACCCACCAAGGCGCTTGAGGGCTTTGCACGCGGTAAGGGCGTCGAGCTTGCAGACTGCGAACTGAGAGAGCTTGACGGCGTCGAATATATCTATGCTGTCAAGCAGGTCAAGGGTCAGAAAGTGCAAGAAGTCTTGCCGGGCATCCTTGAGGGTCTTATCACGGGACTCGACTGGCCAAAGAAGCAGCGCTGGGGTCGTGGTGATGAATCCTTTATCAGACCAGTGCGCTGGATACTGGCCATGCTGGGGGCAGATGTAATTGCGCTCAAGTTTGGACAGGTCGAATCAGGCGACCATACTTATGGACACCGCTTCCTGTCGCCTAAGGCTATCCCCATTGCTGCCATGCGCGAGTACAAAAACGTCTTGCGGGGTAATAAAGTTATCGTTGACCAAGATAAGCGCAAAGAGCTCATTTTGGCAGAAGTAGAGCGTCTGTCGCAAGATTACGGCAGCGCACAGATACCCGAAAAGATGCTTGCCGAGGTTGTGAACCTGGTCGAGTATCCCAATGGGCTGCTGTGTAGCTTTGACGAGGACTTCCTGCGTGTCCCGCGCGAAATCCTCGAATACGCCATGAACTCGCATCAGCGTTATTTTGCCATAGAGCGTGCTGACGGGACGCTTGACAATCACTTTGTCGTTATTTCAAACGGAGATCCTGCCTTTGATAAGCAGATCAGCGCTGGCCATGAAAGCGTTATACGTGCACGACTGGCAGATGCTGCCTTCTTTTACGACGAAGACCTTAAGGCTGGTCTAGACGGCTGGAAGACAAAGCTCGACAGTCTGCTTTTCCAGAAAAAACTGGGCACACTTGCAGATAAGACCGCACGCATCGAGAGGCTTGTTGACTACCTCTCAAGTGTGCTTGACGTTCCTAAAGAAGATGCGGCAAACGGCCTGCGTGCTGCGGCGCTGGCAAAAGCAGACCTGACCAGCCACACGGTCGTAGAGTTCACCGAGCTCCAGGGAGTCATGGGCAGCTACTATGCCTTGGCTCAGGGCGAGTCTCAAGAGGTTGCTGATGCTATAGCAGGGCACTACTTGCCGCGGTTCTCTGGCGACGACTTGCCAGGTAGCTTGCCTGCCCAGTTAGTTTCGATTGCTGATAAGACTGACACCATTGTGGGCATCATCGCCGCAGGCTTTGCCCCCAAGGGCACCAGTGACCCTTACGGTCTGCGACGCTGCGCCATCGGCGTCTTGCGTATTGTAATGGACGTACTCCCCTTAGATATTTCAAAGCTGATTGATGCAAGTATCGCTACGATGCCTGCAGAACTTATGGCGAACCTCGATTCAGGCGAGCTCAAGACTAGTGTTGAGGCCTACTTCAAATCGCGCACGGAAAGCATGTTGCGCGAACGGGGAGCCTCGTCCGAGGTTGTATCTGCTGTGCTGGCTGTTGCTGCAGCTCTTCCGGCCGATGCCGCCCTGCGCGCAAAGGCGCTACAAGACTTCCTGGACACGGGGGATGCCTGGATAAACCTGTCGACGGCCTATGTTCGTGCGAAAAACCTGAGTGACCGGGAGGTCGGAGTGGCCGTTGATGCCTCCCTTTTGGGAGTTGACGAGCAGGCCTTTTATGATGCCCTCACGGCCTCTGAGCCTCGCATGCATGAGTATTTGGCGCAGGCGACTTTGGTGTCGTACCAAGATTACCTCAATACTTTGGCGTCGATGCGTGCTGCGGTCGACAGCTTCTTTGAAAAGGTTATGATCATGGATGAAGACCCTGCCTTGCGCAAAAACAGGCTGGCTTTGCTCAATGTGTTTATAGCCCTCATCGAGCCTTTTGCGGATTTCCGTCGTTTGCCAAAGCAAAAGGATCAGAAGTAGCCGATGATAGCAGCGATGATGCCGGGAGGTGGCGAAAAGAGCGGCAATAAGCGTGAGTTGACCCTCCATGTTTTGAGTGACTCGGTGGGTGAAACTGCAGATACCGTGGGTCACATTATTGCCATTCAGTTTCCGCAGTTTCACTGGAATTATGTTCTGACGACCATGATTGACAGCGTGCAGATGCTGCATGATACGGTCATGGCGCATCGGGGCGACAGCTCACACCTCTTTATTTACACCTTTACGAATCCCGCCCTGCGCGAAGAAATGATTACGATGCGCTACCCCGACTGCGAGGAAAACCGCATCTATTCCATTGATGTGCTGGGCAGTGGTCTTGACATGGTGGCTGACCTGACGGGTGAGTCTCCATCTGGCATGGTTGGGATGCTGCACAAGGTCGATTCGGTCTACTTTAATCGCATCGAGGCCATGGAGTTTGCCGTCAATCATGACGACGGGCAACTGCCCGATGGCTTGGCAGAAGCAGATGTTGTCTTGATTGGAGTGTCACGGACGTCCAAAACACCTCTTTCCATGTATTTGGCCCATCGCGGTCTGAAGACGGCCAACATTCCTCTTACCCTCGAGACAGAGCCACCCGAGCAGCTCTTCGAGCTCGAGTCGAGCAAGGTCTTTGGTCTGATGACAGGTATGGACACACTCCTTAAAGTGCGCCAAGAGCGCATGGCAGAGTTTGGAGCCTATGTGCCCAACTATGCCGAGCCAGAGTATGTGGCGGCAGAGTTTGAATACGCGCGATCGCTGATGCGCAAGCTGGGTGCTCTTATTATTAATACCGAGAATCGAGCAATTGAAAGCGTTGCACAAGAAATCTTGTCGCATTTACGCCCGACACTGCGAAACACCCTCAATCGTTAAGGAATTTTTCATCTTTCTTTCAGGAATTTTTAATCTTTCTTTCATCTTGAGTTAATCTCGCTTTAATGTCTGCGGGGTATGATGGCGGTGATTGCTGGTGTTTCTTTGTGGTGAGGCAACAAATTAGCGAACAGGTGGACGCATGCACGGATGTTTGTTATTCTTGTCCGTGATGAATGCTAAGTTATTCCAGAAGTGAAGGCCAGCAGCAGCTAGAACAGGCACATCGAAGGCTTTGATATGACGATAGAGTTACGTGGAGGGAATGAGGTAGGACATGGATGCTCAAAAAGAACAAATGCTAGAGTTAACCCGCGAGCAGATTGAAAAGAAATACGGCACGGGTTCGATTATGAAATATGGTGATGGTGCACAGCTCACTATCGAGGTCATACCTACCGGCTCGCTTGCCATTGATGCAGCCCTTGGGGTAGGAGGCGTTCCGCGCGGACGTGTCGTTGAAATATTTGGTCCGGAGTCCTGTGGTAAGACGACGCTTGCGCTGTCGATTCTTGCAGAGTGTCAGGCCGCCGGGGGAGTAGCTGCCTTCATCGATGCAGAACACGCTCTTGACCCCAGTTATGCTGCCCGTCTGGGTGTGGATCTTGATGAAATTCTGGTTTCACAACCTGACACGGGTGAGCAGGCCCTCGAGATTTGTGACATGTTGGTTCGTAGTGGGGCGATTGACATTGTCGTCGTTGACTCGGTTGCTGCCCTGGTGCCGCGCGCCGAAATCGAAGGAGAGATGGGCGACGCGACGGTTGGTGCCCAGGCGCGTTTGATGAGCCAGGCATTGCGTAAGCTCACCGGTTCTTTGTCTAAGTCTAATACAACCTGTATTTTCATCAACCAGATTCGTGAGAAAATCGGTGTTATCTACGGCAGCCCAGAAACGACAACGGGTGGTCGAGCCCTCAAATTCTTTTCTACGGTACGCATTGATTTGCGCCGCGGTGAGGCCATCAAGCAAGGTACTGAGATTTTGGGTAATCGTACCAAGGCAAAGATTGTCAAAAACAAAGTGGCACCCCCCTTTAGAATCGCTGAGTTCGACATCATGTACGGTGAGGGTATCAGCAAAGAGGGCTCGATTCTTGACCTTGGTGTTCAGCAAGGCATTCTGAAGCGTTCTGGTGCCTGGTATACCTATGGCGAGACGCGCCTGGGGCAGGGCAGGGAGGCGTCTAAAGAGACGCTGCGCACAAACCCAGAAATGTGCCTTGAAGTCGAAACGGCCATTCGTGAGAAGCTGGGTATGACGGCACCGGCAGACCTTCGTGATGAGGCAGCAGCTGCAATCGCGAAGCCAGCGCCAAAAGGCAAGAAGACCAAATAGCGGCTTTGAAGAAGCTCAGCATTCAGAATTTTGATGAGCTCGTTGCGGGCAGTGTCGCGTCTGCGTCCGCCGTTGTGGAACCTGATGAAGCTCAGGGTCGTGAGGATGAGCTCTATGAGGCAGCACGTCTTTGCGCCCACCGCATTATCAGGCGACGTGAGAAAACCGAACATGAGCTTTTCAAAAGGTTGCGCGAAAAGGGACATGACCCGACCTCTTCACGTCAGGTCGTCGAGCGTTTTGTAGAGGTGGGGCTTGTTGATAACCGCCGCTATGTTGAGCTCTATCTGCGTGAAGCCCAAGGCTCGAAAAAAGGTTGGTATCGCATTGTGCGGGAACTCAAGCAGCGCGGCATAAGCTCTGAACTTCTGGAGGAGTTTGAAGTACCTACCGATGATGAAGAGCTGCAGCGTGCCGCTTTGGTGATAGAGCGCCTGAGTGTCGAAACCATTAAAGAACGTGAAAAAGCTTTGCGCAAACTGGTCGCAAGAGGCTTTAGTTATGGGGTCGCAAAGACAGCGATTGCTGCAAAGACCGATCGCTGGTCTGGGCGCACTCCGCAAAATCTACATGAAGATGGGGCTCCCTTTGATATAGACTTCTAATCTGTGATACACTTTGTCACTGTGTTTTACGTGACGAAGTCACCGTGTTAAACGTGGGGCCTTAGCTCAGCTGGGAGAGCGCATGGCTGGCAGCCATGAGGTCAGGGGTTCGATCCCCCTAGGCTCCACCAAAGTAGTCCTGTAGCACACTCCTAAGTCTCCCGTTTTGATGTTCGCGTATGTTACTACGCGTCACATCAAAACAGAAGCCTTATCAGCGCACTACAGAACCACTTAATAATTTGGGGAAGATAATGACTTCTTGCACTGCAGAAACGCTGGAACTTGTGCCTTCTGCAGTGTTTTCAAAAACCATGATGACTTAAATAGGGGAAGAATTCCATGAGTCAAGAATCTTCAGAAAAGCAACTGCAGACAGAAGAGCCGTTGACGGCGATTGAAGCCTTGGTGCGTAGTGAGAAGATTGCTCGCTATAATCGCTACTGGGCAGCCAGCTTCATGTTTGCCGTTTTTGTTACCCTTCTCGGCCCCGAGCGCATTTGGGTGCTCATAACAGTTCCGCTCTTCCTGCTCTTTGTTAATGCCTACCTCATTTTCTTATTTCATATGCAGGCAAAGAAGGAAATCATGGACCAAAAATCACTGTCTGTGCCGAAATTCTTTGTCCATGGCTTCAATGCCTTTCTGACTTTCTGTCTGTTGCCCTTGGGAGCCCTGGTCTTTATTCCGGGCGCCATGACAGAGCTCGGTATGCATTTGGTTGAACCTCTCACCCTCGCTTCTGGTCTTATGAGTGCTGCACTGTATCTGGCCACGCTCTTTTTTACTGCCTTAGGTGCCGTCCTTGCGGTCTCTGCAGCACGAGCACTGTGGCTGCGTATCGAAGAGGGTACGCACAAGTCCTAGCTACGCGCAACAGTCGCGTGACATTTGCCCATTTTTAGCAGCTCTTATTCCAGATGGCTTGCGCAGTATTCTACAATGGGTGACATGGTAACCAGCCTTTTCAAAGGACTCGTGCGCGGTTTCGCGCTCTTTTTTGGTGTCTTTTCGGCGCTTAACATCATCGTGTCGCGCTTTGGCGCCGCCCGCGCCGAAGACATTTGGTGGATTCAATTTGACTACCTGCCCTCCTGGGCCGTAGCGATTCTTTCAGCTCTTTTGGCGCTTGCTCTGATTTGCTATGCTCTGGTTCCACATATGGGACTTGTGCGCAAAGTGCTCACTACGGGCATGTGCCTCATGTATGCCGTTTTTGCTCTTGTGAACGTCTTTGGCTACTATAGTTTTTTAAGCTCGGGCGTCTTCACCTCAGCCTTTCCCGTACCTTTTTCACTTTTCATAGTCGTAGGTTTTCTGCTAACAGGTATTGCTGCCTGGACACTTAATAATCGCCGGAATACCACCTTTGAAACTTCATCGATGGTGGTCTTTGCCTTGCTGGGAGTCCTTCTGTTCCCCTTGGCTCAAATCTACACCTTTGGCTTTACCGACTACACCAGACAGGCAGATGTGGCCGTGGTCTTTGGGGCACGTGCCTTTCCTGATGGTCGTCTATCTTCGACCTTGCGCTCGCGAGTAGACCGCTCGATAGAGCTCTACCAAGAAGGTTATGTGCCAAAGCTCCTCTTTACCGGTGGTATCGATGCAGATGGTGTCAATGAACCCGAAATGATGAAGCGCTACGCCGTCGAGCAAGGTGTGAATCCGGCAAATATTATCATCGATGATCAGGGTTCTAATACCGATTTGTCTGCCCGCAATACCGTGCCCATTTTTCGCGAAATGGGAGCAAGCCGCGTGCTTGCCGTCAGCCAAAACTATCACTTGCCGCGCATCAAAATGACCTATCGAGCCGAAGGCTTCAATGTTTTGACCGTACCTGCAGAGCCTGATTATTTCATCCCTGCGACTTATCGCAATTTGACGCGCGAGACGACGGCTTTTTGGGCCTACTGGCTCCGAAGCGGAGTACGCGACTTGAGAGCCCCCTAGGAACGCCTCAGGCGTCCAGACTCGGTGTCGCAGGTCCTTAAGTAAGCTCCCTCGATGCGAACCCCATTCTCCTTCGCAGGAAACATCAGTGAGCCCTCAAGAATACTTTCAAAATTTTGTTAGAATTGGAAAGTTGTTTCCACATTCAGAAAGGTGTGTGTTTTGGCGCGCGACTATAACCCTCAAGACATAGAGTTAAAATGGCAGGAATTCTGGGCTGCCAACGACGTGTGTCACAGCGACATCGATGAAACAAAAGAGAAAAAATACGTCCTCGAGATGTTTCCCTATCCTTCGGGTAGCCCTCACATGGGACATGTCCGCAACTACACCATAGGCGATGTTGTCGCCCGTCTTGCACGCATGCGCGGCTACAATGTCATTCATCCCATGGGTTGGGATGCCTTTGGGCTGCCTGCAGAAAATGCGGCCATCCAAAAAGGCTCACATCCTGCCGCCTGGACCTATCACAACATTGACGTACAAGAAGAGTCTTTCAAACGCATGGGCTTTAGCTTCGATTGGAAGCGCAAGGTCGTCACCTGCGATCCTGAATACTATCACTGGGGTCAGTGGCTCTTTGTCAAAATGTTCGAGCGCGGCCTCGTCGAGCGCAGAAAGAGCCCTGTAAACTGGTGTCCCAGCTGTGAAACGGTTTTGGCAAATGAACAGGTTGAAGGCGATGGCGTCTGCTGGCGCTGTTCGAGCCGCGTCGAAAAGCGCGACCTTTCACAGTGGTACTTTAAGATTACCGACTACGCTCAAGAGCTCCTTGATGACCTTGACCAGCTCAGCGCCTGGCCAGAGCGCGTCAAGGCCATGCAGGCAAACTGGATCGGACGCAGCACGGGGGCAAATGTCACCTTTACCATTTGTGATGCAGACGACCAGCCGACAGAAGAGACTATTACCGTTTATACAACACGCCCTGACACGCTCTTTGGAGCCAGCTTCTTTTTGCTGGCACCAGAACATCCTCTGGTCGAAGAGTTCACGGCTAACACCCCCTATGAAGCTGCTTGCAAGGCCGTCATTGCAGAATGCGAGCGCGAAACGGCCGTCGAGCGCGAAAGCGGTATTGCTGAAAAAATTGGCGCCTTCACCGGTCGCTATGTTGTGAACCCCATCAACAATCAAAAAATCCCGGTGTGGATTGCAAACTACGTTCTGATGGACTATGGTACCGGTGCGGTCATGGCCGTACCATCAGGTGATGAACGTGACTTCGAGTTCGCCCGCATCTATGACCTAAACATCCCACCGGTTGTCATCGCAGAAGATGACCCCTTGATGGACGCACTCCGCCACGAAAAAGAACTCAAGCATACAAATGTCGACTGGCAGCAGGCCTACACCGGTCCTGGACTCATGGTGCAGTCAGGTGACTTTACGGGGCTTGTAGGTGGCAAGGACAGTGAAGGTGCGCGCGCTGTCATCGAGGCGCTTGCGGCCAAAGATAAGGGCGAGGCGACCATCAATTTTCGCCTGCGCGACTGGCTGATTTCGCGCCAACGCTACTGGGGCAACCCCATTCCCATGGTGCACTGCGAAAGCTGTGGGCTGGTGCCCGTGCCTGAAGACCAACTGCCCGTGATTTTGCCGCTTGACATCGACATTGCTGCTGGCGAGACGCTTCACAACACTGCCAGCTTCTATGAAACGACCTGCCCCAGCTGCGGAAAACCCGCCCGTCGCGAGACCGACACCATGGATACCTTCACCTGCAGCAGTTGGTATTTCCTGCGCTATGCAGACCCTCACAATGACCAGCTGCCCTTTAGCAGCCAGGCCGCGAACTACTGGATGCCCGTCGACAACTACATCGGCGGCATCGAACATGCGATTCTGCATCTGCTTTATGCACGCTTTTTCATCAAGGTGCTGCGCGACATGGGCATGCTGAACTTTGACGAGCCCTTCGTCCACCTGCTAACCCAGGGGATGGTCAAGCTCGACGGCACTAAAATGAGCAAATCAAAGGGCAACGTGATTTCTCCCGACGAGGTCGTCGCCCGTTACGGCGCAGACACGGTGCGCGGCTACATCATGTTCATGGGCCCGCCCGACAAAGACATCGACTGGTCGCAAGACGGCGTCGAAGGTATGTTCCGCTTCCTGAACCGCGTCTGGCGCCTGGTTGGGGAGTACCTCGATATCCGTGCATTAAACAAGACGGCGGAGTGCGTCCAAACCTCCAGTGCCGCTGCTGACTTGGCGCCCGCAGAGGTCGACTTGCGCCACCAGACACATCGACTGATCAAGAAGGCCAGTGATGACCTTGAGCGTCAGCAGTTTAACACGGCTATCGCGGCTTTGATGGAGCTCACCAATGCCCTGTATGACTTCAAGCGCACGGCAGACTGGGCAACTTCAGAGATTGCTGATCATGCCATCCAGAGCCTGCTGAAGATGCTTGCCCCCATTGTTCCCCATATTGCAGAAGAGCTTTGGGCGGACCTGCGCGATGGCGGTGCTGCAGATCTTGCAGACAGTGTTCACCTGCAATCCTGGCCGAGCTATGACCCAGAATTTGTGACAGCAGATACTATTGAGCTGCCGATACAAATTAATGGCAAGATTCGTGCACGGGTTAGTGTTGCAGCAGACGCTTCTGAAGAAGAAGTTGCAGATGCTGCAAAGCAGGCGAGTGCAAGCTACATCGAAGGGAAGGAAATCAAGAAGCTCATTGTGGTGCCAGGGCGCATTATTACGATAGTTATTTAAGCTTCTTTCATCTTGCTTTAAACTGCTTTCATCTATCTTTCATCTTTCTTTCAGCTTCGATTAAGATGCGATAAAAGTCCACCCCTATACTGTTGCTCACAGACCTTAGTGACCAGTATGGGGGTGTTTTCGTGGATGATGAAAGATATGAACGCTACGGCACAGAGGCAGAGTCTCGTTTTGAAGAGGTCAAGGCAAAGTTAGGTATCACTGGCCTCTCGAAGCGTGCGTCCCTTGTGGTGGCTGCACTTGTTGTTGGCCTTTTACTGCTTGCCCTGTGGGATTATTCGCCAGGCTTTCGTGAAATGATAGGTGGTCGCGCTTCAAGAGGCGATCTGAGTCTCATAAAAGCAGAAGATGATTCTGACACCTTGCCGGCAGGGGCAGATTCGGGTCAAAGCGAGGAAGATCAGGCTCAAGCACCTCAGAGCATCTATGTCTACCTGAGCGGTGAAGTGCGAAATCCGCAGGTCTATGAGCTGCCAGCTGGTTCGCGTGCCATTGATGCGCTCAATGCTGCGGGCGGCTTTCTGGAAACGGCCGCGCAGGAATCTTTGAATTGGGCGCTGCCTCTTGAAGATGGCATGCACTTGCATGTTCCAACTGCAGAAGAGTTCGAGCTGCAGGGAGGGCAGAGTGCAGCTGCTAGCTCCTCCGGTGGACTCGCGCAGGGCGATTCTGGGTCGAGTTCACTCATAAACCTCAATACCGCAGATAGCGCAACGCTGCAGCAGCTGCCGGGCGTAGGACCAGTGACGGCAGATAAGATAGTTGCTGACCGTGAAAAAAACGGCAATTACAACAGTCTTGAGGATTTGACCAGAGTCTCTGGTATCGGGCCCAAGCGTGTTGAGGGGCTCGAAGGACTTGCCCATGTCGGGCCATAGACAGGTCATTGATAAGCGCGAACGTGTTGAGCCGCCGCCTCGTCCGCAGATACCTTTCATCGTGTGGATCATGCTTGCCTTTTTGCTGGGAGCGCTGCTCATGTATCTGCGGATGACGAACCTCTATCTCGATGCTGCAGAAGTGGTGCGTAGTTCTGAATCATTGCAGGTTCGTGCCCGCGATGATCCGCGTGAGGGCAGCTTTGGCGTCAGTGGGGAAGTCACCGTAATAGATGCCAGTAGCAGCTACCGGGGTAAGAGAATCGAGCTGCGCTACGGTCGTGATACAGAGCCGCTGCAGTTAGGTCAAGTGGCGACGGTGTCAGGGATTATTGAAGGTCTGCCTTTGGAGGGCAAGCAAGCGTTTCGCTTCAAAAAGGGTGTCTTTGCCACACTGAACGTGCAAGCGCTTGAGCATCGTCATTATCAAAACACTCTGACGGGCATTTTGTGGAAACAGCGAGACGCAATGCAAAGCCGTCTGCAGGAGCGCTCGCTGGCACGTGCTGAACGGACAGCGAGCCCGCAGAGCAATCAAGATGCTTTTGGGCTGGTGTCAGGTCTTACCTACGGAGACAGAAGGTGGCTATCTGGCAGCATTTTGGAATCTGCTCTCCAACATACCGGGCTTGCTCACTACCTGGCGGTCAGTGGCACTCATATGGCACTTTTGGCAGGACTTGCCTTTCTGGTCTTAAGCCGCACACCCCTGAGCAAGCCTGTGGTCTCCGCCATAACGCTTTCGCTTTGTATCAGCTTTGTCTTTTTCACAGGCTTTGCAGCTGGCAGTATCAGATCGGTCATCATGCTTGCCGTGGCATTATTGGCTTATGTTCTCTCTCGCAGGGTCTGTGTCATGAGCTCACTTGCCTGTGCGGGCCTGGGCATGCTGATGATAGAGCCGCTCCTCGCTGTTTCCTTGGGATTCCTCTTGTCCTTTGCTTCGGTCGCTGCAATCGTGCTCTTTGCGCGCTACGTGCAGCAATGGATTACCCTTGCGGTTCCGCTGCGCCTGCGCTACCGTGCCCGTCCGGCGTGCAATGCTCTTGCGATAGCGCTCGTTGCATCGCTATCAACCCTTCCCTTAACACTTGATGCCTTTGGGATTCTCCCCCTTATTGGACCTCTGGCAAATCTGCTGGTAGCCCCCGTGCTCGGGCTACTGCTCAGCCTCAGCTTTGTGGCACATTTTTTCTCAATCATAGTCCCACCACTTGGCGCTTTACTGCTTGACCTCTGCCTCAGCCTCGCTGATGTCATTGCTACCATTATCACCTTTCTTGCCCGTATTCCCTGGTCAAGCCTTCCTGCAAGCGGCTTTTCAGCCTTTTCTATCGCTCTCTTTGTCTTTTCCATTGTGGGTCTTTGGTTCTGGTGGCCGCGACCCAGCACAAAGCTCGCTCTGCGATTTGCGGGGATTCTAGCCAGTGTGCTTATCATAGTGGCGGCTTCACATACCCTCGCCTCACGGGGTCACCAGCTCGGTCCACATGCACGTTCTGATAAGCTTGTGACCATTCTTGATGTCGGGCAGGGTGACGCACTTATCATTCGGGAAGGCTCGCATGTTGTCCTTGTGGACACAGGCCCTAGTCCTCAGGTCCTGCGCGAACAGCTCCTGTCTCATAAGGTGCGTCGTATCGATACGCTTGTCTTGTCCCACGATCACGCAGACCATGCCGAAGGCGCTAAAGCACTCAGCGCCTCATATGGCATCAAGCAGATAGTCGTCGCTGCAGGCTCCGAAAGCTCGCCTGTCTATCAAGAACTTGCACAAAGGCTGGGCGCGCCGCTTAGAGGAGCCCTAGCGGGGGACAAAATCATACTTGACTGGATAGAGCTTCGCTTCATTTGGCCGCAAGCCCCTGTCCGTGACCCCAGTGCTAATGAGTCCTGCCTCATTAAGCTCATCGTCGATACCGAACCCGCAGAAACAGATTCCAATCCCATAGATATAGTCCTGAGCAGTGGGGACGCAGAAGCCCCAGAACTAAGGCGAGCTCTTAACAGCCCTGCAGCAGATGAGGCTCTCAGCATACAGGGAAGGCAGCAGGAGGTCGATGTGCTCAAGGTTCCGCATCACGGTAGTAAGAACTCGCTTGACCAGTCGCTCTCGCAAGAGCTTTCAAGGGGGGCAGGCATAGCCATTATTTCATCAGGGGCTGATAACTCCTATGGACATCCTCGCCCAGAGCCGCTCGAGCTTATCGAACGCTACTTTCAAAAACTCTACCGCACTGATATGGTCGGCAGCGTTACAATAGAACTATGAGTACAGCTACAGCTTCAAAACCAAAACTTCAACCAGTCAACATCATCATCTCAGAGCAAGACCTCTTGCGCGCAGAGGCCTTAAAGCTCCTGCGAAAACGCATGGAAGATGACGGCGTAGACCTCAGCTTTGACATGACGGTGCTTGATGCAGACAGTATGGATGTCGCAGAATTCTACGGCTCTGTTGGGACCATACCCTTCATGTCGCCCCTGCGCCTGGTCATTGTGAACAATATCGACAAGCTGACCGTAGCAGACGAGCGCACGCAGGCTGTCCTCAACTACTGCAGCAACCCTAATCCCACAACCGTTCTTGCGCTAACGGCTCACAAGCTTGCCAAAACGACCAAGCTCTACAAGGCCATCGCGCAGGTCGGCCACATCATCGACCGCAAGGCACCCACTAAGCGTGACCTGCCAGAACGCGTCATTTTGATGTTTGCAAAGGCCGGCATTCATGTCTCACTGCGCGAGGCAGACGTGCTCATAAACCTCGTAGGTGATGATCTCGCAAGCATCAATTCGGCCATCGAGCAGCTGGCGGCCTACAAAAATGTGGCGCAAAGACGCATGAACGGCGATGACACCCTGGTGCTCATAACGGTTCAAGAAATATCTGAACTGATAGGCGAGACCAGTGAGGTCAAAGCCTGGGAGCTTACTGATGCGCTTGCGACGCGCAATGGCGAGAAGGTCATGGACATACTCTCCCGACTGACAAGGACCGAAGGGGAGAAGATTGACCATTTCGTGGTCTTTTTGGCGGCAGGCAAAATCAGGGAACTGCTGACGGCACGCGTGCTAGCCTCGCGCGGTACTGCGAGCAAGGAAGCCCTGATGGCAGAGATGAAAAGTCAGTCAAAGACGGGTCGTGCCCCGCAGCCCTGGCTGGCAGAGCGCATCATCAGGCAATCACGTAATTTCTCGGTTGTCGAGCTGCGCGAGGGCCTGCGCGAATTGGCTGCGGTCGAGGACACACTAAAAACGAGCCCACCCGCATTGGGTAGGCTCGCCTTGGTACGTTGTTTACTAGCGCTGTGCTAGTGTCAGTGCTGCGGCAGTACGCGCTTATTTGACGGCGTTAGCTGCTTTCATCAGACCTGACTTGCGGTTTGCAGCCTGGTTCTTGTGTACAACACCTTTGCTCACTGCCTTGTCCAGCAGTTTGCTCACATTTTGAGCTGCAGCAACAGCTTCATCGCGGTTTTCGGCCTCGATAGCTGCATGAACTCTCTTTGTTGCCGTCTTCAGTTCTGACTTTACGGCACGATTGCGCTGACGAGCTTTCTCGTTGGTCAAAATGCGTTTCTTTTGGCTTTTAATGTTCGCCACGGTTTCTGTTCCTCTCAAATCTTGATCACGGCACTCGACTCCCAGTGGGGACCAAAAGTCAAGCCTTAGAATAATACCACAATTCCCCCTGAACAGGTAATCCACCGGCACTCACCCCTTCTCTGTACATTTGTTACACTCTTAGGGGTAATGAGTGACAATGTAGAGGAGCATTAGGTGAACTGCCCCAAGTGTGGAAGTGTTGACAACAAAGTAATCGATTCGCGCAGCAGTGAGGCGCAAGACGCCATTCGCCGCCGCCGCGAGTGCCTCGAATGCGGCACCCGCTTTACCACCTATGAGCGTCGTGAAGAGCAGCCACTGGTTGTGATAAAGCGCGACGGTACCCGTGAACAATTTGAATTCCAGAAGCTGCGTCGCGGCCTGATGGTTGCTGCTGCAAAGCGCCCCATTTCAGGTGACGACATCGACGCGCTCATTAATGACATACGCGACAACCTGCAAAGCTCCTTTCGCTTTGAAGTGGACTCTGCCACGCTGGGCGACATGGTGCTGCTACGTCTGAAAAACCTCGACGCCGTTGCCTACGTGCGCTTTGCCAGCGTCTACAAAGACTTTCGCACCGTCGAAGAGTTCACCGGCGAGCTCGAAGGACTGTCCTAAATGCCGCAAGCCATCGACCTAAAAGTTGCGCGTACTGACACGCGCGCCGTAGTACCTGCCTATTCCCGCGAAGGTGACGCGGGTCTTGACCTCTGTGCGCTTGATACACATACGATTGAGCCCTTTCAGCGCACCCTTATTGCCACGGGTATTCGCATGGCGATTCCTGCAGGATATGCCGGCCTTGTTTTGCCGCGTAGTGGGCACGCCCTGAAAAAGGGGCTGACCCTCGTCAATGCGCCCGGACTGATCGACGCCAATTATCGCGGTGACATTGGGATTATCGCCTACAACTCTGACCCAGAACATGCCATAGAAATTGCAGCGGGGGAGAGAGTGGCCCAGCTGCTGATACAGGAAGTGCCGCAGGTACAGGTCAGTGAATGTGAGATTTCGCAGCTCGATGATACCGTGCGTGGCGACGCAGGCTTTGGTTCAAGTGGTGCTTAGATGATTTCAACCGTTGCCTTTACGACCTTGGGTTGTCCCAAAAACGAAGTAGATACCGACCTGATGCGGGCTGCTGTAGAGCGCGCAGGTTACTATACGCAGATCTATGATCCAGCTGACGCGTCTCAGCTTGAGGGCGAGCTACCCGCTGCGATTGTGGTCAACACCTGCAGTTTTATTCAAGAGGCGACTGAAGCATCAATTGAAGCCATTTTCGATGCTTTGAACATTGTCACCCCGCGTTCCGACGCGGGGTCTCTGCACCCTGCAGTGACTGACGGGCGAGCGGGGACGCTCGCCCTTACAAAGGTCGGGGTCAAGGGGGCGGGATCGCGTCCGGTGGTGATTGTGGCGGGCTGTATCGTGAATCGCTATGCAGATGAGCTCGCAGAAGAAATGCCCGAAGTTGCAGCCTTCATAAGAGTAGGAGATTGCGACACCCTGGTCACGACGCTGACAACGCACCTGCCTCATCATGCAGAAGGTCCGCTCCAGCGTGTGGGCGAATCCGCACGCAGCTACCAGTATCTGCGTATTGCAGACGGCTGTGACCGCAAATGCACCTTCTGTACCATCCCTGCTATTCGCGGACCTTACACCTCCCGCAGCCCTGAGGACATATTGGATCAAGCGCGCAGACTCGTTGCGGCGGGCACGCGTGAACTGGTAGTCATCGCGCAAGACATTGGACGCTACGGCAGCGACTTCACCGCTGATTCTACCCTCGGCACTCCGCGCTCTGACGCGGGGTCGGGCGAGCGGGGACGCTCGCCCCTACATGAACTGCTGGAGCAGTTGGCGGTGATACCGGGTCTGGTCAGACTCCGCCTGATGTATCTGCAACCAGAAGGCCTGACCGATGAGCTGCTCGATGTCATGGCACGCCATGAAGCCATCGTCAACTACCTCGAGATTCCGCTGCAGCACGCATCCCCGCGCATCCTGAAGGCCATGGGCAGGCATCCGCGTGATGTCGCGGCCTTCCCGCAGCAACTGGAAAAGGCACGCGCCTTGCTGCCGGGCCTCACGGTCCGCACGACGCTTATCGCGGGCTTTCCTGCAGAAACACAGGAGGAGTTTGACCAGCTCTGCACCTTTGTCGAGGACTGCCAGTTCGATTATGTGGGGGTCTTTCCCTATTCGCCCGAAGAGGGCACGCGGGCAGCGCAGCTGCCAGACCAGCTTGATGATGCCACCAGGCTCGAGCGCGCGCAGATTGTGCGCGACATTGCTGATGGCATCGGCTGGATACGCAGCTCAGAGCGGGTAGGGCAGACAGCGCAGGTTCTGGTAGAAGGCTACAGTGCAGACGAAGGGGTGCTCATCGCGCGCGCGGCCTTCCAGACGCCAGACATCGACGGCATCGTCCGCATCGACCTCGGTGACGAGGCAGAAAAGCTCAGCACTGAAGACTATCTGCAGAACTGGCACAATCGCTATCATGAGGTGCAGTTCACCGATACGATACTCTATGACATGGACGCAGTCCTGGTAGAGGTATAAAATAGCTCATCATGCCAGAAAAAAATCCCACAAAAAGCGCGGCACAGAGCGCAGAAAACCACACCAAAGAGGTCAGCGAAAAAGTCTTTCTAAAGCTGAGTCTCGCCAGCAAAATCACGCTGGCACGGGTGCTCTTGATACCGCTCTTCCTGGCGGTCCTGCTGACCAGCTGGCCGCTGCTTTTTAGTGATTCGCAACTGGTTTTCTCGCTACAGCCCTGGATAGCAGCACTGGTCTTTATCTTGATTGCATCAACCGATGCTGTCGACGGCTACGTGGCTCGCAAACGTCGCGAGGTCACCACCTTTGGCAAGTTCATCGATCCACTCGCAGATAAGCTGCTGGTCACCGCGGCCCTCATGGCGCTGGTGCAAATGGGCGTGCTGCCTGCCTGGATTGCCTTTATCATCGTCGCCCGCGAGTTCATCGTCAGCGGGCTGCGTATGGTCGCATCAGCAAACGGCGCGGTTATCGACGCCTCGATGTTTGGCAAGGTAAAAACCTGGCTACAGTCGGTCGCCATTGTCATGTTCATCGTCAAAAATCACACTCAAGTCCTGGGCCTGCCCTTTGCCAGCGCCTTCGAGCAAGTCATTATGCTGCTTGCCTGGCTGGTCATGATTGCCGCGGTCGTTGCAACCGTGGGGTCCTTGTGGGACTACTATCGCAGGGTCAGTGAGTATCTAAATGGTCCTTGGGAAGGCGATGGGGAAGAAGAGGAGGGCGTCCAATAATGATGACTGAACTCTTAAATGACCTGCATCCCTTTATTATTGGTGGTGCCAGTGCCGGTGTCGTTATTTATCTAATATCGAATGCCGTTCAAATCGCCGGGGTGCTGCGACTGTGCGACAAGATGGGCTTTTCGCGCACAAAGAAGTGGCTGCTTGCCGCACTGGTAATTATTCCCTTTGGTATGACCATTGCTCTGGCCGTCATTGCCTTTGATAAAGAGCACGCGCGCCGAGCAGCGCGTTAAGACCTAAGATCCTTCGCTGACGCTCAGGAAGTTGGGGGCGCGCCGCGCCGCGTGCTTAGACCTAAGATCCTTCGCTGACGCTCAGGAAGCTGGGGGCGCGCCGAGCGCTAATTCGGGGCGCGGACCTGCGGGCAAGCGCATCACAATTGATTTTTTCATAAAATCTTCAAATCAGTAAACCTATGCTGGGTTCTATAGCAAGTGAATAGAAATTTTCACAATTGCATATTTTCCATCCTTTCTAGCTGAATATCTCTTCATAAATCAATATTTCGTAAAATTCATGTCAAAATATTGTTGCCTTTCTATAAAAATTTTGTGATAATACTGTGGAGACTTTCCCCTTAGTCTCATTTTCCCTATTGTAAGAGTAGTAAGGAATCGCCATGCAACGCCATAAGCGCCTCATTGCCGCAATCACTCTGATTGCACTCCTTCCCATTTGGACGCTGTTACCCGCTACCGCCTACGCTGGTAGCAATGTCAGCTATATTGACGAAACAGGGACGACGCAAACAGTATCGACAACCACAGACATTACGACGGCTTCAACAGCCCTGGGTACTACGGGTACTACTACCTGGTATTCTGTACCTGCTGGCACCAGCGTCACGGTATCAAGCCGTATCGTCGTATCAGGTGACGTTCGCCTGATTCTGATGGACGGCTCGACCTTTGATGCCTCGCAGGGTATTACGGTCTCTAACCCTGACAGCCTGACGGTCTATGCGCAGCAGGGGTCAGCAGGTAGCCCCGCGAATCTGGGCGCACTCACCACTGACCAGGGCTCCACGCCAGCCAGCATGGCAGGTATCGGTGGCGACGGATCAGCAAGCGCTGGTGACCCCCAGTCGATGGCAGGCACGATAACGCTCGTCGGTGGACGTATTACGGCCTACGGTGGTGACATGGGTGCGGGCATTGGTGGTGGCCGTGATGGTAACGGCGGCACAACGACGATTTATGACGCCATTGTTAATGCCAGTGGCGCAAATGACAGTACCCTGCCAGGTGCCTATCGCGGTGCCGGTATCGGCGGCGGCGGCAACGGATCGGGCGGTACCATCGCCATTCATGGCGGTATCGTAAACGCCACAGGTGGCGGCTACGGTGGTGCCGGTATCGGTTCTGGTGGTTCATACTACAATCAAACAGGCGTGGCTGCTTCGGGTGGCACCATCCTGATTGACGGCGGTACTGTCACAGCTCGCGGTAATGACAGCGGCAACGGTGGTGGCGCCGGTATCGGTTCTGGTGGTGGAGACAGCTCAATCACGGGAACAGGTCCTTCGGGCGAGATCACCATTACGGCTTCGGCCAATGTCACCGCCTACGGTGGTAGCTGTCCTGCCAGCTATCCCAATAGTGCCGGCGGTGGTGCAGCTATCGGTTCTGGTGGTACGCTTGCTAATAATCAGCCTACCGGCGACGCCAGCACGATCTTTATTGACATTCCTACCGCTAACCTCTCTGTCACGGCAGGCAGCGGTTATAGTAATGGACAAAACGGAGCACAGGTCGGTACGGGTGGCGGCAACGACCCCAGCCTGCCCGGCATGCCAACCCTACCTACGGTTCCTACTGACATTACCGTCATTTCCAACAATACGACCGTGTGGGTCAAGTGGGATCCTACCCAGTACACGGGTAAACCCATTACGGCTTACTTGGTTTCCTATGATGATGCGAACTGGCTTTCTGTCGGTCTGACCCAAATGGGTAACATCTTTACGGGTCTGACCAATGGCAGCACGGGTACTATCTGGGTGCGCGCAGAAAACGCCGACGGCATGGGTGCTATTCAGGCGGTCAACATAACCGCGGAAGCTCAGGTGCCAAACTACCCCGCAAACCTTGCCGCGACCGGTGGTACGCAAGAAGTAACCGTCAGCTGGGATGCGCCTAATACGATTTCAAATGTGCCCTATTATCCACCCAGCTCCAGTGATGGTTCTCCTGACGGTGGTAGCCCCATCACGGGATACAATGTCTACTATTCTACGGTTGACTGGGCTCCCTGGACTTTGGCAGGTACAACTGACGCCAGCACCACCAGCTTTGACGTCACCGGTCTTGCCAACGACACAGAATACTATTTCTATGTAACCGCTGAAAACGCTGTGGGCGAGGGTCAAGTGCCTTATCCCACCGTATCAGCAATGACCTTCGATGTACCCGGGGCTGTTGCCACTTTTGATGTACACTCAGGTTCTGGCGGTCAAGACATAAAGGTCAGTTGGACGCCACCTGCCACCGATGGCGGAACTCCTGTGACCGATTATGTCATTTACTGGGGTACGGACATCTACAGCTGGACTTCTTCAGCCACGGTAGATGCCTCGACCTTGTCCTATGATGTCAGCGGCTTAACAGAAGGACAGCCTTACTTTTTCAGTGTTGCTGCTGTCAATGCTGCTGGCTCAGGACCCCTATTCACACCCGCGCTCGGTGCGACACCTGTAACGGTACCTTCAGCCCCGCAAAACCTTGCAGCCTCGCCCAGTGATAGCGCAGTCACGCTGACCTGGCATGCTCCTGCAGATGATGGCGGCACGGCAATTTTGTACTATGACCTGTCTTCTGATGGCGGTCAGTCCTGGACGGCCTCTGCGACAGCTGACACTATGAACTACACCTTCACGGGTCTGACCAACGGCAGCAGCTATGACCTTGCTGTGCGTGCAGTCAACGCGCAAGGACCATCTGCGGCAGCGCCCATCAGCGCAACACCGCTGTCCGTACCATCAATGGTCCAAAACTTTGTCGCACAGCCAGATCCACCTACGAGCTTTGACCTGAGCTGGGCAGCCCCCGCATCTGACGGTGGCAGTGCCATCACGGGCTATGTCATATCTTGGTCTGATGACGGTGGCAGCACTTGGTCGGCACCTGTTAACCTCGATGCCAGCACGACCAGCTACACAGCGACCGGTCTGACAGATGGGGTAGACTACACTTTCCAGATTTCAGCTACCAATGCCCTCGGGTCAAGTCCCGTTGCGCAGTCATCTGCAACAGATGCGACAGCTCCTGGTGCCGTGCAGGCCCTGACAGCAACACCTGCCGATTCTAGCGTTGCTCTGACCTGGCAGACTCCCGCTGATGACGGCGGCAGCCCCATTTTGTATTACGACATCTCTACTGATGGTGGACTGTCTTGGACAGCTACGACTACGGCTACGAACTACACGGCAACTGGTCTGACCAACGGTACGAGCTATGACCTTTCCGTTCGTGCAGAGAATGCGGTTGAGGCAGGTCTTATATCTACGGTCACCACAACCCCCGCTACGGTACCATCAAGAGTCATGTCAGCCATTTGGTGGGATAGCGACTATACGCTCACACCTCACTGGACACCTCCTGCAGATGGTGGTTCTCCTATTTTGTACTACACAGTGGATGTGAAAACCGAAGCTGGGGTAGAGGTTGCCGGAAGTCCTTACACCATTCCATCAACGGGCGACACGACTTATATCTTGCCTATAACACCTCTTAACAACGGTCAATTCTATGAGGTCAATATCACGGCAACTAATGCAATGGGTACTTCACTCCCAGCTGACTATACCGTGCAATGTATTGGCAACGCTCCTGAGCCACTCTCGGCAACCGCTACCGTCATTTCTGCAAACCAAGTTACCTTGACCTGGGTACCTGGTGTAAACACCAGTGGTGTAGGAATAATAGGTTACTATTACCAAGAGTCGTCTGATGGTGGAATTACCTGGGGTAACACTGTTTCTGCTGGAGGCAGCACTGCAACGACTGACACGATTACCGTACCCACAGGTCAAGAGCTGATTTTCAAAGTTGGTTCACGCAATTCTGCTACTTATAGCGCAGCAGCTTTAACTAATTCTGTGTTTATTGCGGTGCCTCCCACGGCTCCTACTGGAGTAACGGCGACAGTAGGACCTGATGCGGGTGCCGTGACGGTCGACTGGACAGCACTCACGACTAACTTTGGCTCACCTCTTACCGACTATACGGTCTACTGGTCAACCGACGGCAGCAGCTGGGATGCGTCCCAAACCGTACCCTCGACCGCTACCAGTGATGAAATCACCGGCCTGACTCCTGGCCAGGAGTATTACTTTGCCGTTACTGCCAGCAATGCCCTGGGGGAGGGCGTCCAATCTACCCCCGCGGTTACGGCGACAACGCTCGCCACGGCAGCGCAACCAACCGGTCTTTCGGGTACTCTGGGCAACAATCAGGTAGCCCTGACTTGGAATGCGCCTGCCAGTGATGGTGGATCGACGATAACGGGCTATGATGTCTACATGTCAACTGACGGTACCAACTACAGCTTGGTTCCTGCAAGCCAGCTATCACAGCCCTCTGCCTCGAGTCCTTCGGCAACCGTGACAGGTCTCACTAACGGCACGCCCTATTACTTCCAGGTAGTACCGGTTACTGCAGCGGGTGAAGGCGCGAGCTCTGACCCTATTAGTGTCACACCAGCTGCCGTGGCAAGCAGTGTGTCAAGCTTTGAAGCTACGGCGACCTCGCCAACAAGCATGGACTTAAGCTGGACAGCCCCTACAGATAACGGTGCGGCCATCACGTCCTACACCATTACTTATTCAAGCGATGGGGGGCTGACTTTCAGCGCACCCGTTACCGTTGCTGCCCCCGCGACCAGCACGAGCCTTACGGGGCTGACACCCGGTGCGAACTATATCATTGGTATTGTTGCCCAAAATGCAGCTGGTGGTAGTGTTGCATCGACGGTGAATGCCTCTACCTGGGCCACGCCAGCTGTGCCTGCAAACTTCTCTGCCCTCAGTGGTGACGGTCAAGTTACCCTAAACTGGCAGCCACCTACTGATAGCGGCGGTACGCCCATCACGGGTTATGAGGTCTCTGATGATGGTGGAGTCACCTGGATAGACATCCCTAGCGCTGAAGCAACGAGTTACACCTTCACGGGTTTGACCAATGGCACCAGCTACAACTTTGTCATGCGGGCCCTAAACGCTGCAGGCACCGGTGCTGAATCGACGCTTTCTGCTGCACCCAGTGCAACACCTTCAGCCCCAGGAAACGTGGGTAACTTGACGGTGACACCTGGCGACGGCGACGCGACCATTAACTGGAGCAATCCTTCTGATACTGGTGGCAGTGCCATCACGGGCTATGTCATTACCTGGGAGCCCGGTTCTGGTCAGACAACCGTGACCGCACCTACAAATACCTACACCATACCAGGGCTTAATAATGGTACTGACTACACCATTACGATTAGTCCCATCAACAACACGGGTGTGGGGGACTCGACAACCATTGGCGTTACCCCACAAACCAGCTATTCTGTACTGGCAGACTACGGCACCTGGACGGGCACCGGAACTGCTTTTGCAGAGGTCGACGGACCAATCAGCGACTTCATACGTCTGGAAACCGCAGCTGGCGTGGTTGTGCCTGCGACCAACTATGTTGTGACCGAAGGTTCGACCATCACTACCTTTAGCATTGCTTACTTGAATACTCTTGCCAACGGTACCTACCACTACAAGATGATCTTTAGTGGCGGAGCTTCCGACCTGCTGACCCTCATCATTGCCCGTCCCGCAAGCGGCGGCGGTGGTGGCAGCAACACGGGTAATGGCGGTGCCGGTGGCGGCAACAGCCGCAATGCTAACAATACGAACAATGGCACGAACAATGGCAGCAACGGCGGCAGCGGCAGCAACAGTGGGTCTGGCAGCAATAATGGCAGCATCAATACGGGTAATAACACCCACCGTACTGCTACCCGTCAGCCAGCTCAACACCCCAGTAGAATGCCAAAGACGGGCGACGACCTGTTTAACTACCTGCCCTTCATGCTGATGTCATTGGTGATTCTGGCCATCACGGCAGAAAGTATCCGCAGGACGAAGAAGCGTAACGAGCTCGAGCCACTGCCAGACGACTCTGAATAGAGAGATGTACTTGAACACCCTCGGGTTTGGACGCACTCCGCCCGAGGGTGTTTCAAATTGTTGGCACTCAGCATTTAGTCAATTTATGAAGTAAATATGATAAAATTATGAATGCTATCTTGGGATAGCTTATACCATCATGGGACTGATACTGTGGGGGGATCACCATGAAGCGTTACCGCCAATTAATTGCACGCCTTGTCATACTAGCCATGCTGCCCTTTTGGGGGCTGTTGCCCGTGCCTCTTGCGGCGGCGGCGACCAATGTCAACTACATAGACTATGATGGCACGACAAAGACGGCTGCGACGACGACTGATGTCACATCATCCATGAATACTTTGGGTACTTCGGGTCAGACGACCTGGTACTCGGTCACGGGTACGGTTACTAATACCAACCGCGTCACGGTGTCGGGTGACGTGCGTTTGATTCTTTTAGATAACTCGAACTATCAGCCCCAGGCTGGTATTACCGTTGCGGGTTCTGACAGTTTGACGATCTACGCCCAGCAGTCTTCTGCGGGCAGTCCGTCTACGCTGGGTCAGATTAACATTCCGGCGGCAGGTTCAAGCACGAGCCCTCCAACGGCGATGGCAGGTATTGGTGGGGCAGGTGTGACTTCTGGTTCGACACCCACTGCCACGGGCGGAACCATCACCATTAATGGTGGACGTATTACGACCAATGGTGGCGACATGGGTGCTGGTATCGGTGGTGGCCGTGATGGTAACGGCGGAAATACAACGATTAATGACGGCATCATTAATGCTTCAGGCGCGAACTACACTCCCATGCTAGGAGGCGGTTCTTATCGCGGTGCGGGTATTGGCGGCGGCGGTAATGGAACCGGTGGCACTATTACCATCAATGGCGGAACGGTTAACGCTACGGGTGGTGGCTACGGTGGTGCGGGTATTGGTTCTGGTGGTTCATACTATTCGCCTTCGACCACACCTCCCAGTGGTGGCACGATTACTATTACGGGCGGTACGGTTAACGCCAAAGGTAACGGCAGCAGCGGTGGTGGCGGTGCCGGTATTGGTAGTGGCGGTGGCGATGCCTCTATCACGGGCACGGGTGTCAGCGGCATTATTACCATCATGGGAACGGCCAATGTGACGGCTTCTGGCGGTTCTGCTCCTTCAGGAAATGCCGGCGGTGGCGCGGCCATCGGTTCTGGTGGTAATAGTACGCAAAACCAGGCTTCTGGTTCTGCTGCGACCATTTATATGAGCATCCCAACCGCTAACCTCAGTGTGACGGCAGGTAGCGGTTCTGGAGGCGGTACGGCAGGAGCCCAGGTTGGTGCTGGTGGTATCTACCAAAGTGGTGCCCCCGCAGGCGCTTCGACCTTGCCAACGGTCCCCCAAAGCTTGCGAGCAACGCCAGGTAACGCCAGCGCAACCTTAAGCTGGTACATCCCGCAGTATACGGGCAAGCCGATAACCAGTTATCAGGTGTCACGCGACGGGACGAACTGGACGACCGTTTCCTCTGGCCGCAGTTTTTCTTTTACCGGGCTTACCAACGGTACGACCTACACCTTACAGGTGCGCGCGGTTAATGCTGACGGCACGGGAGCTATTGCATCTACGACGGTAACGCCGGCACCTGTTGTGCCCAGCATGCCGCAAAACCCGGCCGTAGCACCAGGACCTGGGCATGTCACGGTTAGCTGGACGGCTCCTGCTAACAATGGTGGCAGTAGCATCACGTCCTATCAGGTTTATATGTCGACTGATAATGGGGCGACCTTCACCCTTGCGGCAACCGTCAATGGTGGACAGACTAGTGCAAATATTAATAATTTGGTCAACGGGCAGAACTATACCTTCCAGATAACAGCTTCAAATGCCGTGGGTGAAAGCATGCCGTCTTTTACCGTCACGGGTCAGCCGCAGTCTCAGCCCGGCGCGCCACAGAATCTTTCTGTGATAGCGGCAAACCAGGCCTTGCAGTTGTCGTGGACAGCTCCCTCATCTAATGGTGGCGCAGTCATCACGAGTTATCAGGTGTCCCTCGACGGCGGCACAACCTGGACTAACACCGGTTCGACTTCGACCAGTTATACCTGGACGGGGCTTACCAACGGGCAGACCTATCAGCTGACGGTTTTGGCCGTCAATACGCATGGAAATTCTCAGGCTGCGACACCCATTCCAGGGACGCCTATGACTTTCCCGACGGCACCTCAGAACTTGCAGGCGACCCTTTCGACGGCACAGACCAACATGAACTTGACCTGGACAAACCCGCTCGACAATGGGGGCAGTGCTATTACGCAGTTCTACATTCAGGTGATGGACCAAAACGGAAACATCTTGCATCAGTTTGATGCAAGTGTTCCTGCTAATCAGCTGTCGTATACGGTGACGGGGCTCACCCCAGGAACCAGCTACATCTTTAGCGTCGCAGCCATTAACCAAATAGGTACCGGACCTGCAGCAAAGACGCAACAAACGCCCATTGGCAACCCCGGACCAGTACAGAATCTGCAAACGACCCCAGGTGATAGTCAGATGACCTTGAATTGGGGGCAACCAGCAGAAGATGGTGGCGCTGCGATACAAAACTATGTCATTTCAGTCTTTGACAGTAGCAACACAGCCATAGAGACCAGTATTACGCTTGATGCAAATACCTTCACCTACACCGTCACAGGACTTGCCAACGGCCAGACCTACACCTTTGATGTCTTGAGCTACAACGGCTCCTACTACGGTAGCAATCAAATCACGGCCGTCCCTGCGACCGTTCCTGGTGCGCCCAGTAGCTTTACTGCTACCCCCAGCACAAATCAAATCTCCCTGTCCTGGGGGGCGCCTGTAGATGGACCCACTCCGCCCGATGGTGGGTCACCGATTCTGTCTTACGAGGTTTCAGATGATGGTTGGCAGACCATCCAGACGGTACCTGCCAGCAATCCCAGCTATATTTTTAGCAACCTCGTGAATGGCACCACCTACACCTTCAAGGTGCGCGCGGTCAATGCCGTTGGTGCCGGTCCTTCGTCTACTATCACCGCAGTTCCAGCCAGTGTGCCGTCGGCTCCCCAGTATCCCAGTTATGTGCCAGGAGACGGTCAGATTACCGTTTCGTGGACAACGCCGTCTGATGACGGTGGTAGCGCCATTGCCGGCTATGACTATTCTTTGGACGGCGGAGTCAGCTGGACGCAGATGACCAGCCCAACACCGCCTTTGCAGCCAACACAGCCGCCCTTTACTATTACGGGCCTGTCAAACGGCACGACCTACACCGTCGAGCTGCGTGCTTTTAATGCCAACGGGCCAGGTACTCCTTCAAGCAGCTTTGCTGCGGTGCCGCGCACGACGCCTTCTGCGCCTCAAAACCTGACGGCGACGACCAATCAGGGACCGACCATTACCTTGACCTGGGACGCACCTGCAAGCGACGGCGGTAGCCCGATTACCGACTATGCCATCTACCAGTCGACCGACAGCGGTCAAACCTGGACGCTCAATGGCAACACGGGCAGCGGGACCTCGACCTCTTATGACCCGACGAATCTAGACAGTGGTTCGACCTATATGTTTGCGGTCAACGCCATTAATGCACAGGGTAATGGCACGGCGGCCTACACCGACACGATAGTGAACCCCATTCCTGCGACCGCGCCGCAAAACCTGAAAGCGACGGCGGGTAACAGTCAGATTAGTCTGAACTGGACAGCACCTGCCAGTGATGGCGGCAGCGCGATTAGTGACTATCAGTATTCTGTTGACGGAGGCAACAACTGGATCAGCATGGATACAACGGCGACGACTTTTGTCCTGACGGGGCTGACGAACGGCCTTTACCAAAACGTCATGGTGCGTGCCTACACCCTTGCAGGAGGAGGAGCCCCATCTGCTGTAGCAGGTGCCGTGCCTGCGACCGCACCGAGTGCGGCAGTCGGCCTTGAGGCCGCGCCAGGAAATACGACGGTAACTATTAATTGGGATCCGCCCGCAAGCACGGGGGGAAACATCATCAATTGGGTTCAGGTATCTGATGACGGTGGTCAAACCTGGACTTCGGTGGCATCGGTGTATTACAACAGCTACACCTTTACAGGTCTGACCAATGGGCAGACCTATTTGTTCACGGTGCGTATGGGTAATAGTATGGGCTTCGGTCCCCAGGCCATGGCAGTTGCAGCGACTCCTGCCACGGTGCCTGATGCACCTGCGGACCTGACAGCTGTTGGCGGCGACTCTTCTGCTGCCTTGAGCTGGTCTGCACCCGCTGATGACGGTGGGGCAGTAATTACGCAGTATACGGTCATGCAGTCTTCTGATGAAGCCAGTTGGACGGCGGTTGCGACGCTTGCAGGATCGGTGTTGAACACTACTATCACGGGTCTTATCAACGGTTCGACCTATTACTATCAGGTGATTGCCACCAATAGTGCTGGAAACAGCGATCCTTCAGATACCGCCAGTGTGACACCTATGACGGTGCCGACGGCACCGCAGAATCTGCTCATCAATTCTAGTAATGCCAATGTCACCTTGACCTGGGCTGCCCCTGCCAGTAATGGTGGCAGCGCCATTACCGCCTATGAAGTCTCTTTTGACGGTGGCGCCAATTGGGATACCGTTCCTAATGTGGGCGACTTTAGCTACACCTATACAGCACCGCCGCTCAACGTGGGTCAGCTTTACGCCTACACGGTGCGTGCTATCAATGTTGTAGGCGCGGGCCCTGAGGCCACACCACAAAATGCAGAAATGGTAGCGCTACCGACAGCGCCTACTAATCTGCAGGCTAGCTTTGGGGACACGACCGCAGACTTAAGCTGGTCAGCCCCTGACAGTGATGGATTCTCTCCCATAAGTGAATACCTCATCACCATGTCTTCTGACGACGGTCAGACCTGGTCTTTCGAGGCGACGGTGGCAGCAGATGCCATGAGCTATCAGGCCACGGACCTCACGACAGGCACGAACTATGTATTTGCCGTAGCAGCCGTCAACGCCGTGGGTACTGGACCTGCAGCGCAGACTTCGGTCACGCCGGCGACGACCCCCAGTGTGCCCCAAAATGTTACGCTGATGCCGGGCAATGGGACAGTAACCCTTAGCTGGACAGCCCCAGCCACCAATGGTGGGGCAGACATTAGTGATTATCAAGTGTCGGTTAACGGCGGCCCCTGGATGAGCCTTGAAACGACGGCAACGCAGGCGACCGTTTCGACAGAAACCACAACGGGACCTGCGCTGCAAAATGGTACGTCCTACAGCTTCTCGCTGCGTGCGATCAACAGCGTGGGTGCAGGGGCTGCGAGTGACCCCCTTTCGGCCACGCCGCGCACGGTGCCTGATGCACCTACTAATCTGAGTGCCTCCATTGGGGACTCGACCATCACCTTGACCTGGTCTGCTCCAGACAGTGATGGTGGTAGTGCGATTACTGACTATCAAGTCTCATCAGACGGTGGTTCTACCTGGACTGACGTACCCATGCCCGGAGCCTTAAGTTACAGCTTCACGGGACTGAATAACGGACAAAACTATAATCTGGCCGTACGCGCCGTCAATGCCGCAGGCTCTGGTGCTGCTGCCACAACTTCAGCAACACCTGCGACCGTGCCAGCTGCGGTGCAATCGCTTACCCTGACCCCAGGCGACAGCCAAGTCATCGTCAGCTGGACAGCACCTGCTAGTGACGGCGGGTCAGCTATTACTTCCTACATCGTTTCCTACCGCGTTGCGGGCACGTCAACGTGGCTTGATTGGACGCCCTCCGCCAGCGCTGCTACTTTCAGTCAGACGGTCACAGGGCTGGACAACGGCACGAGCTATGAGTTCACCGTTGTCGCCTTTAACGCTCAAGGGCCCGGCGCGATGTTCTTGCCGCCGCGCGCGGCTACGCCGGCTGCCGTGCCAGATGCACCCGTCGCACTGACTTCTGCGCCGTCAAACCAGGCGGTCACCTTGAC